>Ga0255054_10000008_pt1 | contig 84619 bp, 72 predicted proteins | sample JV7_2_23_MG_FD_188634 | JGI IMG/M metagenome (GOLD analysis project Ga0255054, IMG submission 188634) | Seawater microbial communities from Jervis Inlet, British Columbia, Canada - JV7_2_23 | ecosystem: Environmental > Aquatic > Marine > Inlet | place: Canada: British Columbia | collected... | reverse complement strand
CAAAAAGGTTAAAGGAAGCAGCAAAGAGATTATGGCCTATGAAGTTCTAGATTAAGTGGACCCCTGATATTGTTATCTTCTATCTTGAACACCCATAAGAATCCCTTCCATTCCTGTTGTGATATTTGCCGCATTGGCCTCATCTGTGTCGATATGCATGCTCAGTCGAAAATCGGGATGTACCCGAACCAGGACGTCACCAAAAATCAACGTTCGTTCCCCCTTAACTTCTACCATAACAATATCGCGGTCCTTCAAACCAAAAGAAAGGGCGGCCTCTGGGCTCATGTGAATGTGCCGGAATGAACAGATAACTCCCTGGGGGATGTTGCGCGTTCCCTTTGATCCTTCAAGGGTGATTCCTGGGCTGCCCTTCAGATCGCCAGAGGGACGAATTGGGGCTTTGATGCCTAACTTAAATTCTTCTGTCATAGAAATCTCAATCTGGCTTTCTTTCCGCTCAGGGCCAAGAACCCTCACTCGCTCGACTCGCCCTTTGGGTCCTATAAGATTTACTGCTTCTTCACAGGCGAACTGTCCCGGCTGGGAAAGGTCTGATCTATGAGTTAGTTCACTTCCCGGTCCGAAAAGTGCATCAATTTCGTTTCTTCCTAAATGAACATGGTGAGCTGACACTTCAATAGGAAACTTCTTTTCTTTTTGACCTTCGATCACCTGGGATACATCTTGAAATCTCAGGGTACGGATAGTCTCCCGGGCAATCATTCTCCCTTCATTAGTGGGGATAACTAAGACTTTAATCCGAGAGCTTTCATCCGAGATGTCTCCCACCTCGCCAGTACCCGGTAATGTTGTCTTATTAAGGATACTGTCAATACGGATTTCCATATGAGACAATTCCTGACAGGCCAAGCTCCTGATCCATGCACTCCCTTCACCAATGCCTCCAGTAAATACCAGTGCGTCCAATCCGCCTATGGCAGCTATGTATGCGCCTATGTACTTCCTGATTCGGTAGCCAAGGACGTGCATAGCGATTAATGCTCTTTGATTGCCTTTATTGGCCTCCTCTTCAATCTTCCGCAAGTCACTTGATATCCCCGAAAGGCCCTTAAGCCCACTTTGACGATTCAGGATTTCATCAACTTCCTCAATTGATAATCCTTTTTCCCTGCAAAGGTAGATAATAGCTGACGGATCGAGGTCACCGCACCTGGTGCCCATTATCAGCCCTTCTAAAGGCGTCAATCCCATGCTGGTATCCACTGACCGACCGTGATCAATAGCACAGAGGGAAGCACCGTTACCTAAATGACAGGTGATAATCTTCATTTCCCTAAAATTGCGTTTTAAATAAGATGCAGCCTGAAGGGCAACATAGTTATGCGAAATGCCATGGAAGCCGTATCTGCGGATGTGGTCTTTTTCAAAAAACTCATACGGAAGTCCATAGAGATAGGCATGTCTGGGCATATTCTGATGAAAACCTGTATCAAAAACAGCTACCTGCGGTATCACTGGCATAAGTTTGATACTTTCTTTGATTGCCATCAGGTTTGGGGGGTTATGGAGAGGTGCCAAACTCGAATATTTATCTATGTCTTCAATAACTTGTTCATCGATAATAACTGGGCTACCGTATTTATCACCACCATGAACCACCCGGTGACCAACCGCGCTAAGCTCATTGAGGTCACTAATCACACCCTCTTTAGGGTCGGTTAGCAAAGCAATAACAGCCTTAAATGCCTCTTCATAACCAACGGTACCGAGTTTTTTAGTAACCTTTCGCTTATTGAATGAGGAGATAAGGCATGAATTCTCCAGGCCGATCCTCTCAACCATCCCCTCGAGATTATTTGTTTCCTGAACAGTGTCAAAGTAGCTATATTTCAACGAGGAACTTCCGCAGTTTATGACCAGGATTTTCCTTGGGGTAGCGGGAGATAACCGGAGTCCGTACGGATCTGGCAGATTCTGCCAAGCATCTTCTACTCTTATCTGCTCTTCTTCGTTCTTTTGACGGCTTTTTAACCTTTCGGTTATAGTTTTTGCCATGACCTTCACGGCTTCGGGATTAACCGCCACAAATGTCGAAAAAGTCTCCTGAGGAATAAGAAAAAGATTACATTTCTTTAAGGCGATAACTTCAGCACTTGTGGGTTCGCCGGTTAGGAGCGACATTTCACCAAGAAAATCGCCTCGCCCTAGCAGGCCAAGCCTTATCCGCTCACCTTTTTTACTGGTAATAACAGCTTCTGCTTCACCATCGAGGACTATTCCCAGAAATCTCCCAGGTTGGCCGAAATGGATGATCACTTCCTGGGGGGCAAAAGTTTTTACATGACTTTTCCCTATCAACTTTTCCAGTTCTATCAGGGAAAATTTTTTAAATAACGGTAATTCCGCTAAAAACTCCTCAATATGTTCCATCGTTTGTTTCCTCTTGAATTCACCCGAATTAATTCTTAAATTGTTCTTGCTAGTGGCTTAGAATATATCTACTTCAGCAGTGGTTGTCAAAAATTTCAAGGAGAGTAAGTTAAAGGAATTTTAGAGTAGACGGGAAGAAGGACGTTGAACTATTTGAGAGGGATTATTTTGAGAATTTTTGCGGCTTTTTAAGGATAAATGGCTTGTGAAGAAAAATGGATGATAGGCCCTTTTTAGAATTAAGGGATGATTTATTGACTTTTATGCAGGAAAATTTGCTTTTGCTTTTATCTCGCTAAAATATTTTTTTCTCTTTTAATCCTGAATTAATTGAAAGAAAAACTCGATCCGACAGTTTCAGAAGGATGTTCTCGAAAATAGCTGTTACTTGGATTTCTTCTTGGTTTTCTCCTTCGGCAGAAAATCCTCTATCAGCCATAATTCTGGACTGTTACCATGGAATCCTGAAAAAACAAATCTATCTCCATCCGAGGACCAGTCAAGGTGACAGATTTTTTTATCTACCAGACCCGTCTCAATGTCTTCTGTGCTCCCATTGTCTATTGAAACGACTCGAATACTCTTACCATAAGACTCGGTTCCGTAGATATAAGCGATCCTTTTGCTATCTGGAGACCAGGCCAATTCTATGTGGACATGAGCCAATTGTAGTTTCCCCACAACACGCGAAACTCCTTCATTTACCGAAAGGATTTTCAGTATCCCAGCCCTCAAATCCTCTTCGTCAGGATCGTCAGGAAGGGAATAATATGCAATCTGTTTCCCATCAGGGGACCAGGCTATTGGACCGAACTTAGCACTATCGGAATCCGATGTCAAAGCTTTCGGATCTCCACCATTTACCGGAATGGTGTAGATGTTCACCTCACTAAATCCCGTAGAATAAACCTTATCAGCATTCGCGTGTACATAGGCGATGGTTTTTCCATCCGGCGACCAACGAGGAAACCCATTAATAAAGGATGCAGGCGCTTGGGTGAGCTGTTTTGGCTTTCCTCCCTCAACAGGAAGTGTCCAGATTTGCCAGTGCCAACCGTTATCTTTTTTGGACTGTCCCGCAAAAACAATCGTCTTTCCATCGGGAGACACATCATTTCCCCCTCCATAGGCAGGTTTAATCATTTTCTCATCGAACTGAATGGGAATAGTCTTCACTTTGCCTCCCTCAGCAGGAACAACAGCCAATGAATGTCTTGTCCAATCACCACTCCCCTCATCTATCTCATTTGTGTGAAATATTCTTTTTCCATCGGGAGACCATCTGGGTTGTACCGGATATCCTCCATGTGAAACTAGCGCCGCCTTCCCCCCCGTAGACGGTAGCGTATAAAGGCCAAATTCTGTAGGACTGCTAAATACCGCTCCGATTTTATTATCAGGCGTCCATCCTGCCAAAGACATGATCCATCCTTTTCCTTCACCTTCAGGAACGTCAATCTTAACTAACTCTCCGGAAGCCGCTCCATCCTCTCCAACAGGTATTATGCAAATTTGCTGGCTCTTCAGGTCCAGAAAAGCAATCAAGTCACCGTCAGGTGACCAGGTAGGACTTGATGCATTCCCTGCATTGGCAACCAGCTTTGGAGTCCCGCTGGAAGCGGGAATCAACCATAAACCTCCACCCGCTCTACCCAAATTCTTGGTGTCTACGTATGCGATCATCTTTCCATCAGGAGAAAAGACAGGTTCTCTGGCTTGGGCATCAACCAGTTGCTTGGGCAAGCCCCCATTTACTGAGATTGTATGGATACGACACTCCTTATTTTCAACCGATGAAAAAGCCAGGATCTTTCCGTCCGGAGACAAACTCATTTTATAGTTTACGATACGTGCATCCCGGTAATTTTCATATACTTTCCTTGGCTTTCCACCTTCGGCCGAAATAATATACATGCCCTGATTTCCCTTTTTCTCTTTCCATTTTTCACCCTTTGTCCATTCATTGAATACGATCCATTTACCATCACCAGACCAGGCAAGTCCGGACCAATCAACTTCCACATCGTCGGTATTCAGTATGCTTGGAGACCCGGGAAATTCAGAACCCAGTTTCCCCGATAGGGGCATCATCCAGAGCTTTTTGTCAGATGGAGAAGCGAAAATCACTTTATTGCCATCCGGAGAAAACTGCATGACCCAAGAAAGCTTGGTTGGAACCCGAAGCTTTCGGAAAGTAGGTTTATGAGGAACTTTATCTAGTGCTTTGGCCATACTGGCGAGTTTTCCCTTGGCAACGGCGACTTCTTGCTGCTGATCAGGATAGTTATCAACCACCTTCTGAAAAGCCTTCTGCGCATCCTTTAATCCCAATTTTTCAAAGCAATACCCGATACGCAATTGAGCTTTGGCCGCCAGGGATTCATCCTTTGTTTCAGCAACAACCTTCTGATACAGAGAAATGGCCTCCTCAAGGTCTCCCTCACCGCGCTCTTTGGCCAGCGCCTTTTGAAACAAATCATAGCCGTTTTGGAGGGCGTTACTAACAAGGCTGAGAGTTATCAACAATGAAATGAGAACTGCAACCAAGATTAAGGATTTTTTCAGAATTGAATATTTTTTCATTCCTTTCCTCCTTTGACTTTAATTAATTCAATTTCAATTTAGCGCTCTCAGCTTCAGAATGTGTCACGATGTTATCTTAAAAATGTAATTTCTTTGTAAAAATAATTTCAGAATATTGTCTGCTTTTTGTCATGAAAATGTCATTTCTCGAGGACCAGCTTGTAGCCAACACCATGAACCGTAAGCAAGTGGCGCGGTTTGGAGGGATCTTCTTCGAGCTTGGAACGGAGCAAAGCGATATGATTGTCAACAGTACGGGTGGTAGGATACTGTTCATAGCCCCACACCTCATCGAGAAGTTCGTCACGAGTGACTACTTCGCCGACGCGACCTGCCAATAAGCGAAGAATTCCGAATTCCTTGCGTGACATATTAAGAGCTTTGCCTGCTCTGTGGGCTTCAAAACGTTTGAAATCTACGACCACTTTTCCAAAGCGCAGCTCGTTCGGAAGAGGTCCAATCTTAGACCGCTGCATCCGACGCAAAATGGCACGCACTCGAGCCAGTAATTCAGGCACAGAAAAAGGCTTGGTGACATAGTCATCGGCCCCGAGATCCAATCCGAGCACACGATCCACTTCCTCGCCCCGGGCAGTCAACATCAGGATTGGCGTGGTTAGCCCTTCTTCGCGTACTTTGCGGCAGAGCTCATACCCACTCATTTTGGGCAGCATTAAATCCAGAATAATCAGGTCGGGCTTTCTCTCTTGTATCAAACAGTAACCCTGCTCACCATCCGTAGCAGTTAAGACCTCATACTTATCATACTCGAGGTTGTCCTTTAGTCCCCGCAGTATCGCCCGATCATCCTCGATGATGAGAATCCGTTTCATTGTTTGCTCTCCAAAGGCAGGCAAATAGAAAAAGTGCTTCCTTTGCCTGGCGCACTCTCGACCTCTATATTCCCTCCATGGGCTTTGACGATGTGGGAAACGAGAGTTAGACCCAGTCCTGTCCCGACAATGCGCTCGTTCTCCGGCATGGAAACACGGTAGAACTTTTCAAAAACCCGCTTTTGTTCGCGCGGATCAATTCCGACTCCTCGATCAGTTACCTGGATCAGAGCTTGGTCATCTTTTCTCTGCAGCCGCAAGTCAATTTCATGGGACTCACCCGAGTACTTCATGGCATTGTTAACGAGATTCAGTATGGCTTGTTCAAGAGCATCTTGATCCACTCGCACAGCAGGCAAACCTTCTTCTACATGGACTTTAAGTTCAAATCCTTTTTGACTCAGAGGATACTTCATAGCCCGAGCGGCTGCCTGGATAATTTCAGATAAAGACGTCGGCTCCAGTCTGTAAATCCTTTTTCCTTGTTCGATCTTGGAAAAATCGAGCACATTGTTTAATAAGCGTGTCAGCCGTTGACTCTCGCTGACAATCGTGTCCAGATACTCTGCCTGCGTTTTCAGATTCTTGGAACGACCTAAACGCAGTGTCTCGGCAAACATTCTGATGGCTGTCAGGGGAGTCTTGAGCTCGTGGGAGACGCTGGAAACAAATTGGGAGCGCATCTCTGCCATCCGCACATCGCGACGCACATCTCTCCACAGCAAGTAAGCTCCGAACAGCGTCAGGCTCAAGACTAAAAGCAAAGTAAGTAAATAAAATGAACGCTGAAAGCTCCACTGTTTTGAAAGTGCTGTATCTTCGCTTTCTGCGAAGGCTATTTTAAGGCCGCGAAAATTAGGTCCCAATGATTCTCCCCCGGATCTTTCATCGGCGACAAAGTGAAACTCACCGGGAAAGGTTTCAGAGAAGCCGATGTCCCGCCTGAGAGATGCGTGAATATCTTGAGTATTCACCACAAAAAGCAAAGGTTTCGATCCAGCAAGCGGTGGAGCTAAACTTATCAACCAAGGGATTTCTCCATAGGAGATCCAAAGTGGTTCGTCTCTCTTTCCTTGATCTCTCTGCCTGGCTGCAAAAGCTATTTTTTGAAAGTCTCCTTGAAGTTCCAAAGCCTGCTCAAGTTTTCGAATGTTCGCATTAATCATCCGCTGATAATCTTTGGCAGTATCCTTAATGGACTCTTCGGGAGCGCTCTTGATGAGTTTTTCGGCCACTTCCTGGAGCATATAAAGCTCAGCAGGCGAGAGCCATCTCTTCGCCCCGAGTTCGGTCCGGATACACTCTAAAACTTCTCCATGCTCAACACCTGCATCGAGCACGAGTCCGCCTGCATAAAGAGATAAGGGGATTCCATACTCATCTGTTACTCCGGAGGGAAGGTTTAAAATATGGTGGTAGTGCGATAAAGCTTCCTTCTTTCGACCCGCCTTGGCAAGGGCTCGTGCCAGTAAAAGACGAGCATATCCTCTCTGGACAGGTTCTTGTGCTGTTTTCATCGTCTGACGATATAGTTCTGAAGCTCGAAGAAAATCTTTTTTAGCAAATTCTTCTTTCTCAGCATTGCGAATCTTCCGGGAAAAGTTAGAGCTGTTAAGCAGCTGACGGAATTCTTCACTCATCTTATTTTCTTCCCAGGGGAGCAATAGCCGATCTCCCTCAACCAGGCCGATCAATACGACCTCGGGATTCACATAACCACGCTGGGCAGATAATCGAGTCCAATTTGACGCAGCGCGTGACTCCTGTAGTATGACTTTTTCCAGGCGGACCAGCAGGTGCTGGCCGACTTCGCTTGCCAAACGACGGCGTTCATCCACTGCTCGCTTTTGAGCGAGTTCACGCTCCTGGCTGATCATGCGCAACGTAAAGACAACCAGGACTAAACTGGGCAGAATAACAGCGAGCAAGAAAAGAAGGATTTGTTTGCGGTGGCCACGTGAGCTAACAGGCATTTGTTGACCCTTTTAAAGAAAGTATTCTAATGCTTTCTAGGCTATAGATATGTCACGAAAATGTCATAAAATAAATTTTGCTTTGGGATAAGCTCATTTAGATTTTATCAGATTCAATTATTAAAATGTCAAAAAAATATAAAACTTTGTCAGCAAATGTAAAAGAGGATTTGATGAGCGAAACGAAAATTTGAAGGAATCCGGCTTTTTTAAAGTAGAAAAAAACTCTTGACAATTGCATGTAATTGCATTATATATATTTTATATTAATTTATTTTAACGCATAGAGCAAAAATGTTTTTGCCTGGAGGCAACGGTGAATGAGATGAAAAACTTATGTTTACGTCTACCAGTTGAGGAATATATTGCATTTGACGCTATTTGCAAGGAGAAAGGATATAGCAAGACAGGGAAAATTAGAGAGTTCATACGGAATCTTGTAAAAGAAGAGCTCGAAATTGTAAAACTTAGCGCAGAAGAATGGGCGAAAGTAGAAAAAGGAATAAAAGAAATAGAGAGAGGAGAATACGTTACACTTAAGGAACTGAAGCGTGATATCGAAGAGGAAAAGACGGGTCGTAAGTAAAATTGCAAAAAATGCAAAAAGACTTGAGGAATTCTTTGCTTCCGGTTTTCTGCTATCTCAGCGAATGTCTTTTTTTACTAAAGGCAGGAAGTTTTCCATCATCCAAAGCTCGTGATCACCTCCCGTCCAATGCGTGAAAGCTATCTTTTTGCCATCAGGAGACCAGCCGATTTTGGATGCCTCTGCACTCATACCTGTTTTAACCTCTACAGGCTCTCCTCCATCAGGGGCAACAACCCAAATTTTTCCTTTGCAAGTATAAGCAAATTTCTTGCCGTTAGGCGACCAGGCCAGTTCAGCATGGTTGGATAATTTATCCACGTGGACAATGACTCTAGGTTCTCCGCCTTCTGCAGGTATAACTTTAATAGTTTTGTCCTTAGAAAAATAGGAAATCAATTTTCCGTCGGGAGACCAGTCTATGCATGACCAAAAAACCTTATCTGATTCAGATGCGATCTGCCTGACTTCTCCGCCTTCTGCAGAGACTATACAAATGTTCATTATGTAGGTTTTATCTTTTGGAGGATCAGAATAGCGTATAAAAGCTATTGACTTCCCATCAGGGGACCAACAAGGGAAGCGATCCTGACCAGGACTTTTTGTAATTTTAAGCGGCTCTCCCCCTTCTGCTGGCATAGTATAAATATCCACTTCATAGCTTGTTATATTATCCTTATCGACTCTTATACCTCCAGAAAAAACAAGCTTTTTCCCATCGGGGGAAATATCGTTTCCGCCTCCCGGTGCAGATTCATAGGCCTCTTTACCTGAGCGAAAAGGGAGGACTATGGTAACTTCACCTCCTCCAGCAGGAACTGAGGAGATATTGGGTCCGTCCCTAAAGCCCCTAAAGTATATTCTTTTCCCGTCAGGCGACCACCTCGGGTTTTCCGGCCAGCCCGCAGGGGTGACCTGAACTGCCTTGCCACCGGATGCAGGTATTGTGTAAAGTGCATTATGCTCAGGGTTCATTAACTGGAGCCCAATCTTGTTATCAGGTGTCCAGCCGGCAACCATATGAAGTGTCTCAAGTGGAAGTTCTATTTTTGTAGGAGGCGCCAAGGGCTTCCCGTTCGCTGCTACAGGAACAATCCATAGCTTTTTGCTCAAACTATCTCGCTCGGGCTCAAAATTAAAGGCAATCATCTTGCCGTCAGGCGACCATACAGGACCTCTTGCTCGCTCGGAGGGAAAATCGCTAACTTGAACAGGACTTCCTCCTGAAGCAGGTATCACCCATACGTCCGTCTGAGTTTTCCCAGCTTCTGAAAGATATCTTTTTACATAAGCAATCTTTTTTCCATCAGGAGAGAAAGCAGGCTGAGTGGACATGGCATCAGTCAATTTCTTTGGAGTTCCTCCCTCCGCAGGAATAGTATAAATGTAACTTTTTCTAGCAAAAATGTTATTTTTTTTGCCTTTGTTTTGTTCTTCCTCCTCACGCAAAGAAAAAGCCACCACTTTTCCATCGGGTGATAAGCTGAGACGAAAATCAGAACCCCACCCCATACGATCAGTGTTAATAAGGACTTTCTTTGGCTCACCACCCGAAGAGGGGATTATATATATTTCCATTTTCTCATTTTCTAGTGCATTAAAGGCTATCCACTTTCCATCAGCAGACCAGGAAAGGATATTACCTAAATTGTTTACTCCTATTTGTTCGGTCAGCTTAATTGGTGCTCCGGCAATATCAGGATCCACCTTGCCGCGGATGGGGACAACCCAGAGACTACCTTCAGAGGCAAAGGCGAGTTTTTTACCATCCGGCGACAACATTCCATTACCAGGGTTGGCAGGAATCCTAATCTTTCTAAAGGTGGGTTTGCGAGGCATTTTATCCAATGCTTCGGCAAGCTTGACAAGCTTAGAAAGTTTTTCTCTGGCAATGGCCACTTCTTGCTGCTGATTAGGATAGTTATCAACCACTTTCTGGTAAGCTTTTTGTGCTTCTTTCAATCCTAATTTTTCATAGCAGAGACCTATATACAATTGAGATTTGGCAGCGTATTCTCTTTCGTCCGGATATTTCTTGATGATCTCGCTAAACAGTTTTATAGCTCCTTTGAGATCGCCCTTTGTTTCCATGGTGAATTTCGCCTTCTCAAATAGCACTTTGTGTTCAGAGGAATTCTGGAAGCCAAAGGCCATTAATATGGCTGCTATAAAGATAACTAATATAAAGATTTTTTTTAAACTCATGATATTGCCTCCTCCAGGTGATTTTTTCATTCACCAACAATGTAAGTCTTTTAATTCCCCATATTGTCAAATGAAAGTAAAAGAATGTAAAAGATTGTCATAAAGATTTGTTGAATTTTCTTTCCCAGAACAGTTACCCGACAAATCGATATCCTTCTCCGTAAACTGAAAGGATATATTCGGGATGAGATGGATCTCCCTCAATCTTCTTCCTTAATTTCAATATATGATTGTCGATCGTTCGAGTGGTGGGATACTTTTCATAACCCCAGATTTTATCAAGCAAAGCCTCTCTCGTTACCACTTCTTCCCTATGAGCAATGAAGTATTTCATAATATTTATTTCGAGCGAAGTAAGATCCAATTCCTTGTCTTTACGCTTGACTTTGAAGTGTGTGAAATCAATCTCGACATCGCCAAAGCGATAAACTTCTGGGGCTTTTTTCCCCTCCCTTTTCTCGCGCCTTAGGTGCGCTTTTATCCGCGCCAAAAGCTCCCGGATGCTGAAAGGCTTGGTCATGTAATCGTCAGCTCCGATTTCCAGCCCTACTACTTTGTCAATCTCCTCTCCCTTGGCTGTGAGCATAATAATCGGAATGCTTATATTCTTTTGACGAAGCTCTCGACAGATATCCAGGCCATTCATCTTGGGGAGCATAATATCAAGGATAATCAGGTCGGGTCGCTCTTCCACGGCCTTGCGGAGGCCTTCAACACCATCGGGCGCGCAGTCCACCTCATATCCCTCGCCTGCTAAGTTGAGTCTCAATCCCTTTACCAGGTCTTCTTCGTCTTCTATGATTAATATTTTCTCTTTCATCTTGATTTATCCTTTTTTCGGGCCGGAAAGAGGGAAAATCACAGAGAAGATACTTCCCTTGCCCGGCTCACTTTCGACTTTAATCCGGCCTCCATGAGCCTCAGCGATATGTTTAACCAGGGTCAGGCCCAGGCCACTGCCCCTTGTATCAGAAACAATTTCATTTTTTGCCCTGTAAAATCTATTGAAAATTCTTGATATATCCTTGGGCGAGATTCCTATGCCTTTATCAGCAACCTGGAGGACTGCATTTCCGTTATCCTTGAATAATTTTACGGTCACTTCTTTTATCTTGGGCGAAAATTTCATGGCATTGCTTAAAAGATTGACCAGAACACTGGCTATGGCTTCTCCATCAAAATTTGTTTCCGGAAGATCTGAGGCAATCTCTTTTTTAATAGAAAAACCCTTTTTCTCTAAATGATAACGGTATGACTCTAATGTATCACGAACTATCTGGGCCAAGCCGCCTTTTTTAAAATCGAATTCTTTTCTACCCATTTCAATACGGGAAAAATCAAGAACATTGTTTATCAGGTGCGACAGGCGCTCGCTTTCTTTGGTTATTATCTCATAGGCTTCTTTCTTTTCATCTTTCTTAAGGTCTTCTTTTCGCTGGAGTGTCTCACCGTAAAGGCGAATCAGAGTGAGAGGGGTTTTCAGTTCGTGGGAGATATTATGAACGAATTCGGTTTTTAAGCGTGTGGTTTCCGATTCACGGGAAATATCACGCACTATGAGAAAAGCACCCATAAGCATTAAAGCCACAATAAAAGCCAAAAGAGCTCCGTAGAGAAAATTCTCCCGCCGTGCGCTCAGCTCAAGATCACTGAACGCAGGTTGAGAGACAAGAAGTTTCCAGGGAAAAGGGAATTGGCGATAAGATAAGCTTAGAGAGTCTTTTGAAGTTAGTTCCTCTTTTCCGGTTAAGATATTCCGGCCTCTCTCATCGATGACTTGAAGAGAAAGTCCGGTATCTTTTGTTAGATTTTCTAAAATTATTGGGAATATTTCTTTTTTCAGAGAACTTAGATCCCAGCAAAAACCACCATAAAAAGTTTTTTCTAGCTGAAAGTTAGGCAGGACGGAGTAAGAGACAAGACAAAATTCTTCTCTCCGAGCGGTAAGCAAGCGTCCTGGTCGTGCCTCGCCTCCGATACGAGAAAGTGTCAGCTTTTCTTTTATTTTTGGAACGGCCTCTCTCTTTAAAAAATCCGTAAAAAAGAGTGCTTCTAAATAAGAAGATTGTTGTTTCTGGAGGGCCAGATAAGATTCTTGAATTTCAGGAAATCTTGCTCCAGAAAATTTATCTTCAAGAGTTGACTCTATTTCGACTATAAAAAAATCATATATAGGAGGATTAATCAGCCAAGCTCCATTCCTCATTTTCTCGTAGAGTGAGAGTAAAATTTTCAGGCTGTTCTCTTCTCGCTTTCGGCGTCGCTCAATATCATATAATTGAAAGGCAGCCGCTATACCATAAGGATGCCCCGCTTTGTTTAGAGATTGACCGTATTTAGCAGAAAGTTGGCCATACACTTTATAGGCATCACTATATTTTTTAGAGGATAAAAGACAGCGCCCCAGAGCTTCCAAAGCTAATGCTTTGTGCTGGTTTGTGGGGGCGAGCGAATAACACTTCCGGTATAATTCAGCCGCTCGGGAGTAATTCTTCTCAGAGAATTCAAGAGATTCCGCTTGCTTAAGAGCCTGGGCAAATTCGCTGCCTTGTGCATTCTTTTCTCCTGGAAAGATCGAAATGTCTTCTTTTCCGGTTTTAGGGATAATTATTTGGTACTCGGCATTAAGCAGAAATAGTTGCCCTGCAATCTCCTTTGATAATTTAGAATAATCGGAGAGGATTTGCGCGTTTTCTTTTAGCTCTGTTATGCGAGTGAAATTTTCTGGATTTAAAGTTTCTTTTTCATGCTCAAGAAGAGCGTCCTCGATAGATTTCAGGGCAGATTCACCTGAAATCCAGAGGTTAGATTCAAGAAGTCTTCTAACGGATTCCCGCCTTTCGGCAAAAGTGCTAAAACTCAAATAGCCGACAACTAATGAAGGAAGTAAAATAGCTAAAAGAAAAATAAAGACTATTTTCCTCCTGGCCAATATCCCCTGGGTAAATATCTTCATTGCTGAGGTCGGAATTAGGCTTTAATCTGGATAAACTCTTTCAGATTGTATCAGATTCAATTATTAAAATGTCAAAAAAATGTAAAACTTTGTCAGCAAATGTAAAATATTCTTCAACTGGTAGACGTAAACATAAGTTTTTCATCTCACTCACTGTTACCTCCAGGTAAAACCATCTTTATTTAAACGTTAAGGAAGTGTTAAGTATCTGTCAAGTTATTGTGAAGGTAAAGAAAGAGATCAGACCTTTATAATTAATAAATTTTGCGGATCTTCAAATTGCGTCAGATGATCTGTTAAGAATAAAGGCTTGACCTTTCAGTTTATTTATATATTCAAAAAGGTGGGCTTGATGAATCAAGCCCCTACAGAAGAAAAAGCAAAACCCTCCAGCTTATTCTAGCATTTAAAAGGTGGGCTTGATAAATCAAGCCCCTACAAGAAAAGTACCCCTACATAAGAAAAATTTAAACCGTATTTGTTATTAAGAATAAAGGCTTGACTACAATCTCACACCAATTTCATTTTCTGGAGGATGAGATTGAATCTGGAGTCTGAGCGTAGATTATTGAGGGTTTCATCCACAAGTATATTGGCTAAAGATATATCACTCTGCTCGTAGGCTTTCACGAGCCATCTAAAGGCCAGATCCTTCTCCCCCAGACCGCTGTAGATTTGGGCAAAGTAATACGGCCTGATGTACTCTCGTTCTGACCTCTTTTTCAACTCTTCAAGCACCTTCTGCACCTCCGCTCTTCGGCCAGCCACCGCATAGCCCCATCCCAACACTCCTAATATCATTGGGTTATTTCCTGACATATCCAGAGCCTTTTTAACCTCTGCAAGACCTACATCATATTTTGAATCAAGCAAATAAACCTGCCCCATCATCCGATGCATGTGGGGATGGATTGTTCCAATATCAAGTATCTTCCTGAACCGTTCTTTAGAATCTTTCAGTCTGTTTGCTCTTAGCAAATACATACCAAGGTTCGCATTCAAATACCATGAGAGCGGATCAAGATCAACTGCTTTCTCGGCTTCTGCGACGGCTTCATTCAGCTTCCCTGTTGCACTCAAATATGCGGCATACCCATCGTAGGCATCCGCATAGTTGGGGCAAAGCTCGATTGCATGATTTAGCTCTTTCTCAGCACCCTCCCAGTCCCAATCATATAACATTTTAACTACTCCCAGAGAGTAGTGAGCTTCGGCGAGCGTCTCGTCGATCTCAATTGCTTTCTTTGCTGCTTTCTTTGCTTTCGGATATGCATCTTTTGGAGGCATGTAATCCCATAAACCCTGGCGAATATAAGATAGTGCCAGCCCAGCGTAGGCCTGCGCATAGTCCGGGACTCTTTTAATTGCCGCCTTGAAGTACAGAAGAGCTTTCTCCATCACGTTGCCGATTTCTTTGTTCAAGAAGCTGCGGCCACTCAGATACAGATCATAAGCCTCCACATCTTCCGGATGATGCTTCAGGAGGAGTTTCTTCTCTTTTTCATTCAGCTTGACCTCAAGCTTCTCCATAATTTCCAGGAGTATTTCATCCTGAATGGCGGACACATCGGCCAACTCACGTTCGTACTTCTTTGACCAGAGATTGGAGCCATCTGAAACTTTGATAAGCCGAGCTGTGAAGAGGAGCTTGCTGTCCGCTTTTCTTACTCTGCCATCAAGCAAAGTCTCTACATACAGTGTCCTGCCAATCTTACGTGTCTTTACATCCGCTTGCTTGAATGAGAAAGAGGAGTTACGAGCAACAACCCGAAGTTTCTCGACTCCAGTCAAAGCGTTTATCATGTCCTCCGCCAAACCATCACAAAAATATTCTTGGTCCTTCTGAAGGCTCAGGTCCGCGAACGGAAGCACAGCAATGGATTTTTTTAACTCAATTTCCTCTAATTCATCTGCTTCCTCTTCAACTTCCTCAAGTTTTTCAACTTCGGGTTCTTCAATAGGCATAAACCTCTCTGAAGTAGGAAGGTTCTTTTCAATCCTTTTCAATTCAGAAAGAAATTCCTCTGCTGTTTGATATCTCGACTCTGCAACTTTTTCCATGCATTTCAGTATCATTTGGCTGAGAGCTTCTGGAATCTTATTATTTAGCTCTATTGGGTCTCGAGGTATTTCATTCTTATGCTTTAAGGCAATGCTTAAGGCAGTCTCGCCATCAAAGGGTATCCTCCCTGTCACCATCTCATAGAGAATCACTCCTAAAGAATATATGTCTGATCGATAGTCTGCTTCCTTCCCCTCTACTTGCTCAGGAGACATATACTCAGGGGTTCCAATCATCATTCCTGTATCTGTTACTCCTTTTGTCTCGAGGGAGCAAGCTATCCCAAAGTCCATAATCCGAGCATTACCCTCCCTGTCTAACATGATGTTTTGAGGCTTTAAATCCCTGTGCACAATTCCTTTCTTGTGTGCTTGAATCAATCCCTCGGATATTTGCTTGGTTATGAATAAAGCTTTGCCTATGCTTAATTGCCCCATCATTCTGACCACGTGCTTTAAATCATCGCCAGACACATATTCCATAGTTATGTAATAGATTCCTTGCCCTTTGCTGAGGTCGTATATCCGACAAACATTCTTGTGGGATATCTTACGGGCAGTCTTAAGCTCGTTCCGAAAGCGCATAATTGTTTTTTCATTAGATGCAACTTCAGGATTCAAGAGTTTTAAAGCTATCTTCTCATCTACCTCTTTATCCAGTACTTTATAGACACTGCCCATTCCCCCTTTCCCCAGTTCTTCAATGATCAGGTACCTTCCTGCAAATATACTGCCAATTTTAAATTCTCTCGTTATGGCTTGAAGAGCTTCTCTGGTAAAAGCGATTTTTCCTGAAGGCGAGATCTTGTTACCACATCTGCTGCAATACCGGCTATCATTAGGATTTTCAAAAGCACATTGAGGACAATTCATTAATTAATTCCCGCTTTGGTCATTTGATAATAAAATAATCATTACCAAGAAAATAGTCAAATGGATTTTCATCAACCCCCCTTTTGCTAAAACAGCAGGCATCAGGTACGTCTTCATCTTGCTTAACACAAACTGCCCCTGAGCACATCGGTCGCAACAAGAGAATTGATTTTTCTTTCTCATCTCAATTCCGGCAGAAAGCCCGGTCAGATCTTCTATATTGTGTCAAGTTAAAAATATTAATAATCTCCTATAACGTAAATAGCCTTTTGAGATGATTTTGGGAATGATTTTCTTCTTCTTTTTCTCACCTGAAAGGATGATTTTCTCTCACCATTTCAGGCAAATTAAAGGGCACTCATATCAGAACTGTCCTTTTAACTCTATAATTTATGTTCAACGGGGTGAAATTTCTCTCCTCTAAGAAGGTGAGGAGAAAAGATTAAAAATCATCCATGGATTCACCTGTTTAGAGTATTGAATCCTTAACCTTTTCTAATTACTATACTTGCACCCAATTCATAAAAAAAAATCATAGCCGATGGAACCCATAAAATTAAATAATATGAAAAAATTAAAGGAACTGCCTGATCCTGATGAGGTGAATAAAGCAGCGGGAGTCCTTAAATACTTTGATTCAGCATTCTCTTCGATAAAGCTTTTCCCATCTGATAATCCTTCTGTTAAAAAATCTATGGAGTCCTTTTATGAGAGGATAACAGAATTTCTTGATGAATATGAGAAGTTAATAGTCATCATCGAGGAATTTAGTTTTTCCTACAGGGGAGAAACCATCTTTCTAGGAGAAGAAAGAAAGAACAGCCTTTCTTTTTTCTTCTTTAAAGATGGAATGAGAGAGCTAACTTTTTATGATGGCCTGGAAAAGAGAGAGCTGAAAGATTTTTTAGAACTCATAAAAGAAGAATCTACGCTACCCCTAGAAGACAGTGATATTGTTAACTCTCTATGGGCAAAAGATTTTGCTCATATACGATATTTCGCCATCGATGAATTTCTTGATTTAGATATTGGAAAAGGAGGAGAACGAAGCACTACTGATATAAAAGAATTTTCAAAAGGCTCAATAAGCCTTACTCCGGAAGACAAGATAGAACTCTATAAAAGAAGCATCGCTTTAGGTCTTCAACTAAATCCTGATCTGGGAGAGGAAGAAGACGATAAAAATCTGGAAGACTTTAATCTCCCTTATCATGTAGAAGCCGCTTGTGAGGGCGAAACTCCTGAGTTAAAGTCAATGCTTTTAAAAAATCGAGAAATTTCCTCTATGGTGGCGATGGTAAATTTACTTTTTGAAATTCTCTTCTTAGAGGAAACCCAAGACCAATTTTCAGCTACTTTAAACGCTCTTTATCAATGCTATAAGGAAGTTGTCCATAAATCAAATTTTGCCTTAGCTAGTTTAATTTTAGCCCGCATCCAGGAGTTAAAAGGTACGCTCCCGGGCCAATCCAAAGAAAAAGAGAAATCACTGGATATAATCCTTCAGAAAACAAAAGACGATAGCCTTATAGCTTCGTTGAGAGAATTATTCCTGGATGGCCGTATAAAGGATTATGACTCTTTCTTTCAATACTTAACACTTCTAAGCCCCAACTCTATTCCCCTTGTTGGTGATGTTTGGGAACATTCAGAAGACCCTTTTCTTCTTCAGAAAGCTTCAACCTTTCTCCAAGAAATTGCCCAGGAGAATATGGCTCCTGTTGCAAAGATCGCAACAGAAAACAGGGCCTCTCTTACAAAGGAAGTTGTTGCCATATTAGGCAGAATAGGCGGAAAAAAAATTCTTCCCTATCTTATAGTTTTTTCTGATTATCAACATAAGGCCATAAGGCTCGAAATTATCCACGCTGTGAGCAAAATTAAAGATAAAACTACCAATAAGATTCTAATAAGATTTCTTTCTGATAACAACGGAGAAGTTCGTACCCGGGCTGCCATGAACCTAAAATACCGTAGAGATAAAACTACATTAAACCATGTCATTCAATTGGCTCAAGAAAAAGATTTCATGAGCAGAGGCAAACTTGAGAAAAAAGCCCTTCTAAGTTTTTTGGCACGCGCTAAAAACGGTGAGGTTAGTACCCTCCTGGGGTCCATGTTGAAAAAATGGAATATTCTTTCCATAACTAAGCAGAATGAAACTCGCCTCTGCGCAGTTACTGCGTTGGAAACGATGGCTACTCCTGAAGCTATGGATATTATTAAAGAAGGGACTAAGATACGAAATAAAACCATTCGCGACGCTTGCAATCTCGCATTGAGGAGAATTGCTGAAAAGGATAAACCTAACCAAATCCTTAATAGCAAGCGAGGTGCTTAATTCTATGAAAGAAAACAATGAAAAAGAGAAAATAGATTCTGCTGAGTCCGCTAAAAAGGCTCTATTTAAAACCATAGATGCAGTATTTGTCCGCTTCGCTTCTGCCCTAAGAACAGCACAAATCTTTAAAATCAATAACATCACCTATATAAAACAGATTAATCTTCTTTTCACTTTTATTAAAAATATTTTAAGAGATGAGAATGAGGCGATGTTTGAGTTTCGTGAAAGTTCATTATTTTTTAACACTATTAGAGTTAAATTTGATTTTCTCAGCTATAACTACTTTAAGCTGTTATCTAAAAAGTTCATGGAAAAAGAAATAGGAACAGTTGGCTTTGATCGTCGATTGGAACAAGAAGAGCTGGTCCAATTTGTATATTATTTTGCTAATGCGAAAGTAAAAGAAAAAAATCCCTTCGATGACTTCGAGGCAAAGATAAAAGAGAAGGGAATAAAACATATATATCTGGAGAAAATTCATCCTTATGACCTGGCAGCGTTGAAAAAAGATGAAGGAGTTAAGAAATCTGCTAAAAAAGTCTTTTTCAAGAGCATTACCCACCTTAGAGAGGCTTTTGGGAGAGAAAAAGAAGAAAAAAAGTATCGGCTGAAAACAACTCGAAGGCTTGTCCAATCCATAGTCGATCACATAAGCCAGGATGAATCTTTCATGATCGGCTTAACCAGTATAAAAAACTATGATGAATACACCCTCAATCACTCAGCTAATGTTTGCATTTTGGCCACGTGTTTTGGAAAAAGATTAGGTCTTGAAAAAAAGGAACTGTTAGAATTGGGTGTAAGCGCTTTTTTCCATGATATCGGAAAATTAGAGATTCCTAAAAAGATTCTGGATAAAAAAGGTAAATTAAGCAAAAAAGAAAGAGAAATAATGGAAAAGCATACCTACAAGGGAGTAGAAAAATTGATCTGTCTCCAAGACCTTAGTTTTCTTCCCGTAAGTACCCTTTATGTAACTCTGGAACACCATCTCTGGGCAAACCTATCTGGATACCCCAGGTACTGGAAAAAAGATCATATCGATCTTTACAGTAAGATCGTTAAAATGTGTGATTTTTTTGACTCTGTAACGACCCAAAGACCTTATAGGAAAGATATCTTACCTAATGATGACGCCCTGAACATGATGTTAGAGAAAAGCGGAACAGAATTTGATCCTAGTTTGCTCAAGGTTTTCGCTAACATGATAGGAGTTTATCCTATCGGCACTCTTGTAGTTTTTAATACTAGAGAGCTGGGGATTATAACAGAGTCAAAATCGGAAGTAGCATTTCTACTCAGACCAAAAGTGAAACTTGTCACTGACAGGATGGGCAACAAAATTGACGGCAAAATTGTAGATTTAACAGAAATGGATGCGGAAACAAAGGAATATAAAAGGACTATTGTAAAATCCTTAGATCCCCACAAATATAACATCCAAATCTCTGATTATTTTTTAGCGCAAGCTCAATAAACGAATCCCGAGTTTATATTTGATTTGCCACGACTTTTATGAAATATTAGAAGAAATTAATTGATATTGGAGGGCGCGGTATGGATAAAAAAAAGAAAAGAGATGATTTAAAATACCCAGGACCTGATCGCCGAGCTGGAGAGGAACGGCGTGCTTGGAAGGAACGTCGCAAGGAACAACGTAGGCAAGATCAAAGGAGAAAGAGATAGAAGCAGCAGAAATAGGTCTTCTCTTTTGCATCTAAAAAAACCCATAATTTTTTTACACTTTCTTCAATAGCTAACCAAGATTTTCAAGAAAAAAGGGGAGGGGGGAGAACAGGTTCATCATTTTGACATTAGATTTTTCCTGTGCTATATTTTTTTAGGTTAGAAGGGAAAAGTCGTATATGGGCGCACGATCAGGTAAGAAATATATAAAATCAAGGAAAATTGCAGAGCCAAATCCATACGTTTGCTGGCACTTTCCCTGGCTTCCGGTACTGCTGATACGGGACAATTGAAGTAGGAGGAAATAAACATTGAACAGGATAGCTATCTCTACGTCAAAAGGCGGAGTCGGCAAAACTTCCACAGCCATAAATCTCGGAGCTGGCCTTGCCCATAAAGGCAAGAGGGTTCTTATTATTGACTGTGACCCCCAGGGAAACGTCGGAGGCCATTTCAATATTGCCTCGGAGCACTCACTCTCGGAGCTGCTTATTGATGGCCACAAGGATGTGATCATTGAGGTTCGCAAAAACCTGGATATCATCACCTCAGGCCGAAAGCGGCTTTACGATGCTCAGAGGGAATTAACCAAAGACGACTTTGGGATATTCAAATTCAAGGAGCGTATTTCATTTATCCAAGAATTTAATTACGATTATGTCCTTTGTGATTTTTCCCCAACCGATACCTTGATCAACAGGGCCGCACTTATATTTTGTGACAAACTCTTGATACCCGTAAGCCCGGGAATAGATGCCATCATGGGAGCAGAAAGATATATCGAAGTGTCTAATGAAATTGCAGCCAGAGGAAATAAACCGATTGGTATTTTTGGCATATTGATGAACCTGTACGAGGGAAGGACAATCATCTCAGGAGAAATTGATAATGTAGCAAGAGAAAAATGGGGAACGAAAGTATTCCAGACGAGGATACGGAAGAATGTGTCAATAGGGGAGGCCAGGATTCAAAACCAAACTATCTTTGAGTATGCTCCTCGCTCTAACGGAGCAAAAGACTTCACAGCACTAACAGCAGAGGTCCTCAATGTCAGTTAAGAAACTTAATCTGGAAAAGGCCCTGGAAAGAGAGCGCTGCGAACCTAAATTAAAGGGCCGGCAAACCGCAAAGCTTCCGATGGAGAATACAGGTTGGGGAAAAGTCAATAATACCCAATCTTATGAGGTGCGATTGAAGACAAAGTTAGATGTGGAAAATATAAAGCCAGATGTGAAAAATGTTGAATTAGGCATGACCCCAGGTGAAGTTATTAAAGTCGCCGGAAGCCCGCGATATATAATTGAGTGGTACACCGGTAACCTAAAATACAATTATGGAAATTCATGGATTATTATAGAAAATGGAGCAGTTACCTGTTTAGTGCGTTCTAAACACTTTGAAGAATATTGGGGAAAAAGTGATTACGAGAGAGAAAATCCTAAGGCCATAATTAAATAATCTCAGATCTTAATAACATTTTTTTTACTCTTTTCTGGGTTTGACTACAATTTTTTCCTGTGCTATAAACTTTTTAGCGTAGAATTAGAGAAACCTATCCGCATTCATCCAAAGGTAGGAAATGCAGAAGATCAAAAAATTGAAAATTAACAATAAAAGTACATTTCTACCCCAAAATATTGCCAGGAAAATCCGAATATGGGAAGGGCGTTTGACGAAATTGAACCGACGTATGTTAGACAAAGCTCAGAAAACGGGAACAACAGCGATCTTTGATGGGATCAGCGTGACAGGGAACGTAAAGGGCTCTCACAACCTTTATCTTAACGTGCAATTCGAGGGAGCGAGCGACCTTACTGCACTCTTGTTAGTGAGCAAGACAGGAAAGCTCAAGGGTAAAGTGAAAGCAGAGTATGTAATCATCGAAAGGGATGTCAAGGGTAAAATAGTCGCCCATGAAAAGGTAGAGTTACGCAACGGAGGAAAGTATAAAAGTGAAATTTTGGCTCCCTCGGTCATGATTTCTGACAACTCCTTCTTCGACGGCATTGTGCAGATGTTGAAAGAAGAAGGAGAAGAAAAGGAAAAAGGGGAAAAAGAAGAAGCTGTCACTCCTCCTCAAGTTGAAGAAACTGATATCAAAGACGCAGGGGCGCTGAGGATGAGTGAAGCAAAAGAATTGGTGAGAAAAGAGACTCAGAAACTCTGGGCATCTGTCGGGAAGGGAAAAGAAGAAAGCTCGCCAGACATCGAAATAGAATTCCCTCTGCCTCATGAAGAAAAGATAGATTTAAAGAGCATAAAGCTGAGGAGGGCTCGCAATACTGAAAAAAGGTGAAAAGTGATTACGAGAGAGATAATCCTAGAGCCCTAATTAAATAATCTCAGATCTTAATAACATTTTTTTACTCTTTTCTGGATTTGACTTCAAATTTTTCCTGTGCTATAAACTTTTTAGCATAGAATTAGAGAAACCTATCCGCATTCATACTCAGGTAGGAAGTACAGGAGATAAAAAAATTGAAAAATAACAATAAAAGTAAATTCCTACCCCAAAATATAGCATGGAAAATCAGAATTTAGGAGGGGCTTTTGATGAAACTGAACCAACGTATGCTAGATAAAGTTCAGAAAACGGGGACAACAGCAATTTTTGATGGGATCAGCGTGACGGGGAACATAAAGGGCTCCCACAACCTGTTTCTAAACGGACAATTTGAAGGGACGATCGACCTTACTGCACTCTTATTAGTGGGCAAGACAGGAAAGCTCAAGGGTAAAGTGAAGGCAGAGTACGTGATCATCGAAGGTGAAGTGGAGGGTAAAGTAATCGCCCATGAAAAGGTTGAGTTACGTGCTGGGGGAAGGTATAAGGGTGAAATCTTAGCTCCCGCGGTCATGATTTCTGACAACTCCTTCTTCGACGGCGTTGTGCAGATGTTGAAGGAAGGAACTGAGCCGCCACCAATCTCCACGAAAATAAAACCACCCGAGATTGATGAGAGCATCAAAGATCTCAAGGAAAGCTAAGTCAAATCAGCAAAAAATTGGAGGGATCTTCCTTCCGATTGTTTTTTTGAGCTTAGTGATTGATAGGCGGGGCGATATCAAAGTGGATAAAAAAATCCCTACTCACCGATTCTGACCAAAAGCCCTTTTCGCTTCACCACGTTAAAGTTCCAGTAAAAAAATAAAAGGGAAATAAGCACATACATTGTATTAAGGCCCGAAGCCCAGAGGAGTTCGCTAAGAGGAAAGCCACCTGTGGATATGACCTCCCTCATTCCTTCAAATACGTGTGACGCTGGGACGTAGCGAGCAATTGTCCGAAGAAACGGAGGGAGTACAGATACAGGATAAAATACTGCTGAGACAGGCATAAACATAAAGCCAAGAGCCCAGGCAAGAACCTCCGTCTCCTGACCAAATCTTAGTATCAGCGCCGTAGTTATAATTCCTATCGACCATCCCATGATTATAAGGTTAAGGACAAAAGGGATGAGGGATATACCTATCAAGAATATGTTAAAAGAATAGAAGATCCAAGCTAGAGCAGCCATGATTGTAGCAACCGCAATGAGCTTAACAACGCTCACTAACATAAGGGATAGAATATACTCTGCAGCATTTAGGGGACTTGCAAAGAGGTTCAACAGGTTTCTCGCCCATACATCCTCAAGGAAGGAGACAGATATGCCCTGTTGTGATCGGAACAGGATATCCCAGAGAATCAAGGCACCAAGAAAAAAGGTGATAAAACCAGGCAGATTTTGTCTGAATTGAGCCAGATAAACAGTTATAAATCCCCAGACAAGAAGATCTAATAAGGGCCAATAAAAAATTTCCATAAGCCTGGGTAAACTTCTCCTGTAGAGATACATATGCCTTGTGAAAAGGGCAATGATCCTGTGACTTTTCAAATCTTCTCCTCCCTTGCCACCTTTAAAAAAACTTCCTCCAGGTTTTTCCTTCTGAAATCCCTAATAATCTCCTCTGGTCTTCCCTCTGCGATAATCCTCCCTTTGTGAAGGAAGATTATCCTGTCTGACATCTCCTCCATCTCCTTCATATTGTGAGAAGTGTAAAGGATGGACAAATTGCGGTTCTTTTTTATTGACTTTAATAAGCTTCTTGTTTTGTCCGCTATATCAGGGTCCAAGCTTGCGGTGGGCTCATCGAGAAAAAGAATCTTAGGGTAGTTGATAAGTGCCTTGGCCAGGTTTAGCCGAGTCTGGTGTCCAGTGGAGATATGTCTTACAAGTTTGTCTTCTATATCCTCTATTTCGAAAATTTTGAGAAGTTCGGATATTCTTTTTTCCTTTTTCTTTACTTTGTAGAGTCTGGCAAATACTTTTAAGTTTTCCTTTACCGTTAGGGAATTAGGCATTGAGGCATAGGAGGAAGAAAAGTTAACATCCTGAATGATCTTCTCCCTATATTTTTTCAGGTCAAAGCCAAAAACATTTATGTCTCCTGATGTAGGTGTAGTTAGGCCAAGGAGCATATGGGTAATAGTTGTCTTGCCCGCACCGTTAGGGCCAAGCAAACCCAGTATCTCACCAGGATAAATATCAAAAGATACATTGTCCACAGCTTTTAATGACTTGAAGATCTTTGTTAATCCATTGACTTCTACAACAGGTTCAAACATTCTCTAAAAGATAGTCTAAATTTTGAATAATGACAAGGTTGGCGCGATAATTCCAGTATCAGAAGAAAGTGAGGGCATATTGAAGGCGATAAAGGAGAAAGAGGGAAAATCAGAAGTTACAGAAGAAAATCTCTGACGAGAAGATTATGGTTAAGTTTTTTTACACCTGTCCTCTTTTTAGGGCGAAAAAAGGAGCGTTTTATTTCTCGTCTCTTTTTTTACAAATCTTTTGAAATAATTTTTGCATCTTGCTCTCAGAATGGTAAAATATCCTGACTAACAAGCTTCTCTAAAGTAAAACCAATGGATGAGTTATTAAGGCTGCTTCTTCTGTTTGGAATCGGTTCTCTGGCTGGTTTCACCAATGTTATGGCTGGTGGTGGATCTGCAATTACTCTCCCTACGCTCATATTTCTTGGACTCGATGGTTCGGTAGCAAACGGAACCAACCGCCTAGGTATCCTTATTCAAAGTTTTTCTGCAGTTTTATCCTTTCGCCAGGAAAAATACTCCGAATTCAAACTGAGCTTAAAATTGGCTGCTTTCGCCCTGCCAGGAGCTATAGCTGGCTCCATCATCGCCGTCAACATCAGTGATGAACTCTTCAAGGATATTTTAGGTTATGCCATGATTGGTGTTATCATCTCAATGGTTTTCCGGAAATCAAATCAAAAGAAAAACCAGAGCAAAAGCCTTCATCATAATTCCTGGCTTATCTATCCTGCAATGTTTGCCATCGGACTTTATGGAGGTTTTATCCAGGTCGGAGTGGGGTTTGTGCTTATGGCATCGATATACCACTTGATGAAAATCGGCCTTGTCCGCGTCAACATGCATAAGGTTTTTATAATATTTATTTATACAATTCCAGCACTGCTTGTTTTCATTTTCACTAGCAATGTAAACTGGAAGTTTGGACTGGCCCTTGCAGCAGGAACTGCATCCGGGGCATGGTGGTCGGCAAAGGTTTCTGTGAAAAAAGGAGAAAGGATCATCCGGATTGTACTGATGGTCTTAATACTAATAATGTCTTTAATTCTTTTAAATATAATTAAATTCCCTAATTTCCCTCCTGGCCAATAAAGAATCCTTATTCAAGAGCCCAAAAAAACAAGCGTAAATTGACTTAAGAAGAACAAGTAGATATTATGAATTTTAATTTCCTGAAATATTGACTTTAGGCATGAACAGTGCAATAAAATTATCTGGCCAAAGCCTACCCTGGACGTAAGGAGGACTCATGAGGCGAATCGCCGGAGCAGTTGCTGCCGTTGCTCTCTTTGCTATTTCTTATACTCTGGGCCACCCGGCAGACGCACTCAGCATCAAAATCATCCAGATCCTGCTGATGCTTGCAGCCATTGTTATCTTGATTTTAACAACCCTTCGCCGAACAGGCATACCTACACAGATTTTCGTTGGGCTGATTCTCGGAGCTGTTACTGGTGTGATCTTCGGTCCGGATGCAGCGGTTATCCGCCCTGTGGGGACGGCTTTTATCCGTCTTATAAAAATGGTTGTAATTCCTCTGATTTTTGCCTCATTACTGGTCGGCGTTGCATCTCTCGGCGACCTGCGCAAACTGGGGCGTGTTGGCACCAAAACATTCGCTTTCTATATTGCCTATTACGTGTCGGCTGTTGCCCTAGGCCTTTTTCTGGCTAACAGCCTGCAACCCGGCAGCAATCTCCCTAAAAACGTTCAGGCTGAACTCAAGGCGAGCTACGGGGAGACCGCAGATATGCAGACGATACGTGCCAAGGAGAGGCCAAGCATAGGGGAAGTCCTCATCGACATCATTCCTGACAATCCAGCCGATTCATTTGTCAGGGCTAACATGTTACAGATCATCTTTATAGCAATGTTTATGGGAGTGGTCATCTCTCTTCTTAACAAAGCAAAAATGAAGCCGGTAATTTCGTTTTTCGAAGCGATAAATGACATCATGATTAAAATCGTCGAGATTGTGATAAAAATCGCCCCGTTTGCTGTCTTCGCTCTCATCGCTGCAGTTGTGGGCACATTCGGCGTTGATATATTGATGTCCCTTGTCCGATATTGTGCGGTCGTTATAGGAGGGCTGCTCATCCTCGCTTTGACTTACCCGGCTGTTGTCTGGCTCTTCACAAAATATCCCTATTTTAAGTTCTGGAAAGGGATTATCCAGGCTCAGTTGATTGCCTTCAGCACTTGCTCAAGTTCCGCTACTTTGCCCGTTACCATGGAGTGCGCTGAAGACAACATCGGCGTTTCAAAGCAGATTTCAAGTTTCGTCCTTCCCCTGGGTGCGACTATAAATATGAACGGAACAGCTCTCTATCAGGGGGTAACAGCCATTTTTATTGCCCAGGTCTATGGTATGAACCTGGGGTTCGGCGACCAGCTGGCCATCGTTCTCACAGCAACGCTCGCCTCCATCGGAGCTGCCGGAGCGCCAGCCATGGGCGTGCTCATGCTGGTTATCGTTCTCAGACAAGTGGGGATTCCCCTGGAAGGCATCGCACTCATCCTGGGTGTGGAACGCATCCTGGATATGTCCCGCACCGTTATCAATATCACAGGTGATGTAGCTGCGGCGACAGTCATCGCCCACTCAGAGAACGAACTCCATCCGCCATAGAGCTAAGAGATGCACTTCAAGCGCGCTGAGAACAGTGACAAAAAGAAAAAAACATTTTCACAAATCGTTTCCAGAGGAAATGAGACGGAATCAATCTGAATACGATATGAATTCCAATTTTCTTGCATAAGGAAACATGTAATGGAAATAACCGGCGCTCAACTCACAAATCTGATGATAGATATTTGCTGGTTGAGTCTTCTGCTTCTTGTTGGTAAATATCTACGAACAAGGTTGGTCTTGCTTCAGAGACTCTTTTTGCCCGCCTCGGTCATTGCCGGGTTTATAGGGCTTCTTCTCGGACCCTATGTCTGGGGGAAGTACCTCTTCACCTTCATCCCCCAAGAGATTATGAACTCCTGGTCGCTCTATCCGGGCCGATTGATCAATATTGTGTTTGCCTGCCTGTTTCTCGGATTTGCCGTTCCTTCCTTTAAGTCGATTTGGAAAGAAGGAGGGCCGCAATTATGCTATGGGTGGCTTGTGGGCATGGGGCAGTATATGGTCGGTGTGGGAATCTCCATCATTTTGCTCACGCCGGTATTCGGTGTCCCCCATTTCTTCGGCTGTCTTCTCGAAATAGGTTTCTCGGGAGGACACGGAACTGCGGCCGGGATGGCCGAAGCGTTCGATCAACTCGGCTTCCAAGCCGGATCTGACCTTGGTTTGATGTCCGCAACAGTTGGTGTGATCAGCGCTGTGGTCTTTGGAATGGCCATGATAAATCTGGCCGCAAGGCGTGGCCACACAAAAGTCATCAAATCACCGAAGATGTTGTCACGGGCGGAAACCCGAGGTCTGATACCTCCAGATAAGAGAACGCCTGGTTCGATCACTACCATATCCCCTGATACCCTCGAACCTTTTGCCTTTCATGCCGCGTGGGTTGGTGTAGCGATTCTCATCGGATGGTTTATGCTCAAAGGCATCAAAAGCCTGAGCGCCAACATGGAACCCGACCTGTTTAAAGCCTTCCCGCTCTTTCCACTGGCCATGCTGGGGGGTCTTTTTATCCAGATTTTCGGCAGTAAAACCGGACTTTCCAAATATCTGGATAGACAGACATTCGACCGCATCCTGGGACTGGCCCTCGATTTCCTGGTAATATCTGCAATCGCTTCCATAAAGCTGGATGTGTTTTTTGCCTTTTTCTTGCCGTTTTCAATTTTGATGGTTGTCGGTCTGGCCTGGGTCCTTTTTGCCACATGGTTTATTGCACCGCGTATGCTTCCTGAGGCCTGGTTTGAGCGGAGTATCACCGAATATGGCATGCAGACGGGAGTCACAGCACTCGGTCTTCTATTGCTCCGCGTTGCTGATCCGAACTTCAAGACACCGGCGGCAAAATCCTTTGGCTTCAAACAAATCCTATATGAACCCATGATGGGAGGAGGATTTATTACAGCAGCAGCTCCGATATTGATTTATAACTACGGGATTGCCCTAACGTATTCTATCGGGGCAGCCTCCATCATAGCCGCGCTGGCTGTGGCTTTCTTCAACGGCTGGATCCACAAATCCAGAAAATGACCTAATACAAACGCATTAAATAGAATGTCAGTGCGAAGAACGAAGAAGATTCCTTCGCTTTGCCCGGAACAGGCTAAGCAATCTCATTTTATTTATATGTCATTGCAAGGAGCGCAGCGAGGTGGCAATCTCAACGTTTTTCCTGGTTAAATTGCTACGCTCTCTTCGGTCGCTCGCCATGACAATGTAACAATGATAACTGCGTTTGTATTAGTTCCTCAGGTCAAAAATGTTGAAAAGAACTAAAATAAAGGCAATGGGGCAGCATTTCTTGAAAGATGATGCCGTCCTAAAAAGGATCATTCTTCACATCTCTCCGCAGAAAGATGACCTTATCATCGAAATAGGAGCAGGTAAGGGAGCACTAACATTTCCTCTGACAGCAACAGCAGGAAAGGTTATCGCCATCGAGAAAGATCCATCTTTTATTCCTTTCCTCCAGAAAAAAAACATTCCGAATTTAACGATTTTAGAAGAAGATATCATGAAAGTTGATTTCAGCAAGCTCATGAAAGCGCAAGACCTTAAAAACAAAGTGAAACTTGTGGGAAACTTGCCTTATTCTCTTTCGTCCCCGCTGCTGTTCAAAGTGCTTCAAAAGAAAGAGCTCTTTTCAGAGTGTATCTTTCTTCTCCAGAAAGAGGTGGCAGAAAGAATTTGCGGCCAGCCCGGATCGAAAAAATATGCTCCTCTCTCTATCCTCTTCCAGATTCATTTTTCTACAAAGCTTCTTTTTCTCGTTGCCCCAGGAAGTTTCTCTCCTCCTCCTAAAGTTCACTCCGCCTTGATTTCTTTAAAGAGCAGAGACATTCCTCTCTTTTTGATAGAGCAGGAAGAACTTTTTCGACAATTTTTAAAAGGAGTTTTCAAACACAGAAGAAAAATTCTTCGCAAGAATTTAGAAAAACTTAATTTCCCGCTACCTCAAGTAGACGAGGCACTTAATAAATTCGGACTAGAGAGAAACCTACGCCCCGAACAGTTGTCAATTTCCCAGTTTGTAGCCCTCTTTAATTTTTTCTATCAAATAGAAGAATAAATTCTGTAGGTGTTTGATTCATCAAACACACATTATTATTTTTACAAATGATAAGGCGGATTTGATAAATCAGATCCCTGCAAGGAAACAAATCCTTACAAAAGAAATATTAAAACCCTCCAGTTTATTTATATATTCAAAAAGGTGGGCTTGATAAATCAAGCCCCTACATAAGAATCCCAACATAAGAAGAATCAAGCCTCTACATGAGAAGAAATCCTACATAAGAAAAACTAAAACCGTTTAGTTTATTTATATATTCAAAAAGGTGGGCTTGATAAATCAAGCCCCTACATAAGAATCCCTACATAAGAAGAATCAAACCCCAGCAAGAAAAGAATCCCTACATAAGAAATATTAAAACCGTTCAGTTTATTTATATATTCAAAAAGGTGGGCTTGATAAATCAAGCCCCTACAAGAAATCAAATTCCTGCATTTAGTAAAACATTATAAATATGATATAATTCTGACAATGAGAAAGAAGAGAAGGGATATATTAGAGTCGTCTTCTCTAAAGTTTCTCAAAAAAAGGGGAATCCGATCTTTTGAAATAGCCGGAATCTTCCTCATTTTTTTTGCTGTTTTCATCTTTATAAGCCTCATAAGCTATGATTCACAGGACCCTTCCTGGACCAACACAGGCTGGGCCAATGCTTCTGATGCCAGCCAAAAAATCCATAATTATACGGGAAGAGTTGGCGCTTTCCTCTCGGATGCTATACTTCAAGTTTTAGGACTCGCTTCTTTCCTTCTGCCTTTAGCATTTTTTTACCTTGGTCTCCAGACTTTCTCTTCCGAGAAGGAGAAGCGATTCATCCTAAAAACTTCAGGGTCTCTTTTTCTTGTTCTCATCGTCAGTTCCCTTTTTTTCATGTTATTCCCAATTTTTTCTCTGGGAGGAACAGAGCTTTCAGGCGGAGGTGTTAGCGGCGAATTAGTATCTTCCTTTTTGATTCGATATTTTGACCATGTTGGAACCTACCTTGTTCTTTTTGTTCTCCTCATCCTTTTTTTCATCTTCTCCACTAAAATTTCTTTTGGAAATATCTTCCGCATCTTTCAGCGGTTTTTTCGCTTCGCTTTCAAGGAAGTCAGGATCCAAATTATCCGTTACCAAAAATCAAAGCGCCGGGAGAAGATGAGGAAAAAGGTTGTCGAAAAATATTCTTTACTGCAAGAGAAAAAAGCTGAAAAATCGAAACTAAAAAAGAGAAAAAAAGAAATTAAAAAAGAACTTGGGCCAGAACCTGCAGTAACAAAACCTGTCCCTCCTACTTTGCCCGAAAAGTATCTTTTTCCTGAAATGGAAGGAAAAGAGGACTACAATTTTCCACCTCTTACTCTTTTGGATCCTGGAAAACCCTATGAAAAAATCGATAAAAACGAGCTCTATGAAAAAAAACAACGGATAGAGGAGAAATTAGGGGAATTCCGAGTCGAGGGGGAAGTCAAAGAGTATCATCCTGGCCCTTTGGTCACCACTTATGAATTCTATCCATATCCAGGAATAAAAGTGAGTCAGGTGGCTAACCTCACAGAAGATCTCTCCCTGGCATTAGGGGCAGAATCGGTAAGGGTCCAAAGAATGCCGGGCAGATCTTCTCTGGGAGTTGAGATTCCAAATAACAAAAGAGAAATCATTAAACTCAAAGACGTAATACAATCGGAGAAATTCCAGGACTCTCCTTCTAAACTGACTTTTGCCCTGGGGAAGACTATTCATGGTGAGGTTTATGTCACAGATTTAGCCATCATGCCCCATCTTCTTATTGCCGGGGCCACTGGAACAGGAAAAAGCGTAGCTCTCAACTCGCTTATCGCCAGCATTCTTTTCAAGGCTACACCTGAAGAAGTCAAGCTCATCCTAATCGATCCCAAAAGATTAGAATTCACGTTTTGGGACGGAATCCCTCACCTTCTCTGCCCTGTTATTAAGGACGCCAAGAAGGCAGGCAAGATTTTGTTTGATACAACAAAAAAAATGGAAGAGAGATACCAAAAGTTGGGTGTTCTCAAAGTAAGAAATATCGAACAATACAATCACCAGGTAAAACAAATATTAAAAGAAAAAAAAGAAACCCTCACAGGAGATGATAAAGAAAAACTCAAGCCTCTCTCGTATCTCGTCATCATCATCGATGAATTAGCAGAATTGATGATGATCGGGGCTCAAGATGTGGAGTATTGCATTGCCCGCCTGGCTCAATTAGCCCGGGCAGTGGGTATTCACCTCGTGATGGCCACTCAGCGGCCCTCGATAGACGTGATAACCGGGACTATCAAAAATAACTTTTCCAGCCGTATAGCCTTCCGCGTTCCCTCAAAGATTGACTCTCGAATCATCCTTGATACATCCGGAGCTGAAAAACTCCTTGGATTAGGAGACATGCTCTTTATGCCTCCTAATTATCCTCGCAATATTAGATTGCATAGTTCTTTTATTTCTGTTCCTGAAATCACCAGACTGGTTAAGTTTGTTAAGGAACAGGCAAGCCCGAGCTATGATGAAAAAATTGTCAAAACCCTCAAAAGCCAAACTGACCAGGTCTGGGAGGAAAACGGCGAAAAAGATGAACTCTATGATAAAGCTCTTAAGCTCATACTCGTTACAGGTCAGGCTTCTGCCTCTTATCTTCAGAGAAAGCTCAAGCTGGGTTACGCTCGGGCCGCCAGGATCATTGACCAGATGGAACATGAAGGAATAGTGGCCCCTTCTGAGGGAAGCAAGCCCAGAGAATTTTTGGTGGATCCTCAATCGTATCTAGAAAAAATTGAGAGGGATGAGTGAGTGTTTGTCCGGAGAAAAAAGAAAAAAATTCTTAAAAGTGAAGCTTCGTTCCTTACTACTGACTGTCCGGGTTGCCTTTTCCAGCTAAGGGCAAACCATGAGAAGGAGAGTCATCCTTATGAAAAAAGGTGGGTTTGATAAATCAAGCCCCTACAAGAAAAGAACTCTACATAAGAAAAATTAAAACCGTTCAGTTTATTTATATATTCAAAAAGGTGGGCTTGATAAATCAAGCCCCTACATAAGACAAACCCATACATAATATAAAGAGGAGAGCAGATCTAAGCGTTAAACTTTAAAGGGGGGAATAATATCAGTTAATAAGGGGAAGTCGAAGAGAGGCCAGAGTTTTCACTTTTATATCCTGCCACTTTTCTACTGGAATGGAAAGGAAGATATCCAAAAGATTAGGGTCGAACTGGCTCCCTCGATATTTCTCCATTTCTCTCAAGGCTTCTTCAAAGCTTTTTCCTTTCCTGTAGGGCCTATCAGAAGTTATGGCATCTAATGTATCAGTCAAAGAAAAGATTCTTGCTTCCACTGGAATTTCTTCTCCCATCAAACCAAAAGGATATCCGCTTCCGTCATATTTCTCATGATGATATAGAACGACATGGGCTGCTTTCCTTAAAAAATCAAATTCCTCTAACATCTCATAACCTAAAAGTGGATGTTCTTGCAAGATTCCTTTTTCTCTTTCGGTGAGAGAGCTGGTTTTTCTCAAGATGAATTCGGGAATCCCTATTTTTCCGACATCATGAAGTAAAGCACCCCTCTGGATATTGATCAAAAAATTCTTATCTTCTACCCCAAGATCTTTGGTCAAAAGCGTTGTGTAACTGGCCACAAGCTTAGAATGGCCTATGCTGTCTTCATTGCCATCAGTTGCTGCAATTAAATAGAGAAGGCTCGAGTTGAAAAACATCTGCTTTTCTGCGATATCTTCTTCATCATTAGAGATTTGCTCCTTAAAAATATTGCCGTAGTAAAGATCCATGTGCTTTAATATATTTCTTGCCGATGACATCTTCCTGACCTCCGTGCTTTCCATACCCCAAGGCCAATAATTCTGCTCCTCTTTCTCTTCATTAAAGATAAAGGAAAAGGGAGGCTTTAAATCTTCCCTTTTCCATGGAGCTTCTCCCCCGCTTAAAATCATGAAATTATAAGGATTAGAAGAAAAAACAAACTCGCTTTTATCTGCCTCTTTTGAGGCATAAAGATCAAAACTTCTGTTGATTAAAGACTGATAAAAAGAATTTTTCCTGTCTTTTTTATCTATAGTAAATAATGTATTTTCGCTTATTGCGTGAGAATTTTTCCCCTGTGAAGTTTGTCCCTGTCTCTTTTGTTGCACCAAGATACTCGCTAATGCCCGAAAGAATGGAATTTGCTTTTAACTAATTCTGGTAACTCTTTTTCAACTACCCATCCTCAAATTTTTTTGGGCGAAAGATTTAGTCGCAATTAAACCCAAGAAATTGAAAATCCAAGCTTGTCATCTGATATCAATGTCCGTATAATGCTATAGAATAAGAGAAGCGGGTTAAAAATGGACAAAAAGAAGCAGGAAACTAATTTGGAAGAAATTTACGCTAAATATGGTCAAGTTGTTCGTTTTAGAGTTAGAAAATCCATAGGGGCTTCCAATCCAGATTGGGAGGATATTGCTAATGAAATTATCACTAATGTCATAGAAAAAATAAATAAGAACGAGTTTAGGGGAGAATCTTCGATAGGAACATTTATATATACTATCACAAGCCGCAGGATCATTGATTACATAAGGCAAAAGACCAAAGTGCTGAAACATGCCCCAGAACCAACTCCTTTTCCCGACCCTCATGAGCAGGTTGAAAACAAAGAAAGAGCTGAATTAATAGGGAGTGCGATAAAAAAACTAAAGCCCAAATACAGAGAAGTCCTTTACCTTTATTATTATAAAGGACTTTCGAGAGAGGAAGTTGCTAAAAAGCTAAGCATCACTCCCCATAGGGTTAGCGAACGTGTGAACTATTCCCAAAAACTTCTAAAGAAATTGATAAAAAAATGAATTTTTTTCCATTTTTCGTTCCTGCTACGACTAAACTTATGGAAGCATTGTATTAACGGGAATATGGCATGAAAATGTGTAAATGCGAACATCTCATCGATGATTATCTATTTGATAGATTAGATGATGAGAATAAGAAGAAATTCGAGGAGCATTATTTTAACTGCCACTATTGCTTTAAAAAAATGGTGGAAAAAGATGAGCTTATTTCCTTAATCAAGCAAAAAGGAGATGGGATCTTTCAAGATGAATACGTTGTTGAAGAGGGAAAAGGAGCGACCTGGTTTGAAAAAATCGTTTCTTTCTTTACTCCTAAGCAGTGGGCACTGCTTCCAGTTTATACGGCCTTGATCCTCGTCGCCGTCTTCATTTTTTTCCCTTATTTCAAGCCCGCACCACCTCAATTTTTCATAAGTGAAGAAACGGTCAGGGGAGAATCAATAACTCTTATCTCCCCCATAATAGATATCAATATAGTCCCTTCAAAATTCGAATGGAAAGATTCCGGTAAAGATGTAGAATACAAAATCTACATTTATGATAATGGATTTAAGTTGTGGACTACCACAACAAAAGATAATTTCATTGTTCTTCCGGAAAAAGTTAAAAAACGGATGACGCTAGGCGAAAAATATTCCTGGGAGGTGAAAGCTTTCTCTCCCGAAGGAACCCTTATCGCCATATCAAGCAAGGTTCACTTCAAAATCACAAAAAGCGAATAGAATTCCATCTATTCACTCCAAATCCTGAATATATCCCTCACTTATCCTCTTCCGCTTTTTCTTCTGCATACATACGACCCCGGCTTTCCTCTTCAAAAGCAAGGCAGCACATCAATCGTCCACACAATCCGGATATTTTAGTAGGGTTAATGACAATCTTCTGTTTTTTTGCTCTCTGAATTGTTACGGGTTTAAAATCTTTCATGAAGCTAAAACAGCAAAGCTGGCGTCCACAAACTCCCAGTCCTCCAACCATCTTTGCCTCGTCCCGCACTCCAACCTGGCGCATTTCAATCCGCATCTTGAACTCTTTAGCTAAGTCCTTCACAAGCTCTCTGAAATCAATGCGTCCATCTGCTGTATAATAGAATATTCCTTTCTTCTCATCAAAGAAATACCTAACCATGACTAATTTCATCGGCAAATTTCGGCTATTGATTCTCTCCAGGCAAAAGTCGAAAGCCTTCTTCTCTTTCTTCCTAAGCCATTTGTGTTTTTTTTCGTCTTCTTCGGTGGCTTTTCGTATGACCTTGACTGCATCCCGGGAAGATTTTAGATGACTGCATATATCGCTCGAAGTATCTATAACAACCACCAAATCGCCTCCTAACTCAGATTCAATAATACATAAATCTCCTTTCTTTAAATCTTCTTCTCCTTTTTTGACCCGAATAACTTTACCCGAAAGCTCAGAAAGTACACAGATAATCTCAGGCATATTCCCATTCCTTAAAATATGAAAAAAACGAACTGACAAGCAGATTCACATTAAGGTTTTTTCCTAAACCATAAATCGCATAATCTATCTTTGTCAGGCAATCTATCAACCCCTCGAGGCTCAGCAGCGCTTCTTCTTTCTTGATTTCTTTCTCATAGTCAGGATTCATCAGGAGGCGACTATCGCTCTTTTCTTTGATCAGGATTGAATCCCGGCAAAAAGATGAGAGCATTTCTAAAACCTGCTCCCATTCGTTCCTGACAAGAGTTCTTTGAGAAGTAGCATAATTCTTCAAAAAAAGAGCAACTTTTCCCTTCCTGATAAGAGAAAGGAAAAGCTGCCAAGCTTTCGCTCTTTTATCCTGAACCTCTTCCCATTCCAAACTTAAAGCCTGTTTAAGATTCCCGCGAACGAGGAGAGAAATAATTCTGGCTTTACTCTCCTCATATCCCTTCTCCACCAAAATTTTTCCTATCTCTTCTTTTGAGACAGGGGAGAAATTTAATACCTGGCATCGAGATTTTATAGTAGACATAATCATAAAAGGATTATGAGCAACAAGGATAATATAAGAAAAAAGAGGGGGTTCTTCCAGTATTTTCAAAAGAGAATTTGCTGCCTCTTCCGTCATCTTATCAGCATCAACAACAACAAAGACTCTTTTCTTTCCCATCATAGGTTTTAGATAAGCTATCTTTTTCAATATCCTCATCTGGTCAATCTTTATCACTTCTTTCTCAGGAGAAATCTCAAGGACATCGGGAAAATTTCCCGCATTAATCGCTTTGCAAGATGCACAGACCTCACAGGCATCATCTTTTTTTCTCTCGCAGTTCATCGCTTTAGCCAACACCAAAGCCATATCCCTCTTGCCGATTCCCCCCGGCCCATATAAAAGCATAGAATTGGGAACTTTATTTTTCTGCAGAGCTTTCCTCAGGATATTTTTTACGCGGCTGTTGCCTAATATATCTTTAAATGCCATTTTTCATTCGAAAATTGGTTTCCCTTCTGTAAAGACCCTCTTTAAGAACCTGCCAGTATGAGAATTTTCTGCTTTTGCCACTTTTTCTGGAACACCTTTAGCAACAATCCAGCCTCCTTTTTCACCTCCTTCCGGACCTAAATCTATAATATAATCACAATACTTGATAACATCAAGATTATGCTCAATAATTACCACGGTATTACCCAATTCCACTAACTCTGAAAGAACTTCGAGAAGCTTGCGAACATCATCGAAATGGAGACCGGTGGTAGGTTCATCCAGAAGATACAGAGTCTTCCCTGTATCTTTCCGGCTCAGCTCCTTGGTCAGCTTGATTCTCTGAGCTTCTCCCCCTGAGATGGTAGGAGCTGACTGGCCCAATCTGATATAACCTAAGCCTACTTTTTTTAATGTTCCCAGCTTCCTCTTCAGAATCGGAACAGCCTTCAAATACTCATATGCTTCATCGACAGTCATATCCAAATAATCCGCAATGTTATTCCCCTTATACCGGACGGAAAGAGTCTCCGTATTGTAGCGTTTTCCTCCGCAACGGTCACAGGTTACAAAAACATCTGGTAAAAAATGCATCTCAATTTTCCTGACTCCTGCTCCTCGACATTCCTCACATCGTCCTCCAGGGAGATTAAAACTGAAACGGCTTGCCGAATACGCTCTCATTCTTGACTCCGGAACACGAGAAAAAAGCTGCCTCAGAGGGGTGAAGAGCCCTGTATAAGTAGCTGGGTTTGACCGAGGCGTTCGACCTATGGCCTTCTGATTGACGGAGACGACTTTGTTAATTTGATCAATTCCTGAAATAGTCTTGTGTTTTCCAGGTCTTTGTTTAGCCTTGTAGAATATGTTCAAGAGTCTTTTGAAAAGAATATCGTAGACAAGAGTACTCTTCCCTGAACCCGAAACCCCTGTGATACCTGTCATAACTGCGATCGGAATCCGAGCATCGATATTTTTCAAATTGTGCTCTGCCGCTTTTACAATCACAAGCCAGCCTTTTGGCTTTCTCCGCTTTAAAGGAACAAGGACACATTTTTCCCCTGTAAGATATTTCGCAGTCAGAGAAACTGGAGAAGAAAGAATGAGGTCTAAATTTCCTTCAACTACTTTAAATCCTCCTTCTTCCCCAGCGCCAGGACCTAAATCCAGGATGAAATCAGCTGAGCGAATCGTCTGTTCATCATGTTCAACAACAATTATAGAGTTCCCCTGATCTCTGATTTCTCTCAGCAAGGAAATCAAACGGCGGTTATCTCTCTGGTGAAGACCAATGGTAGGCTCATCCAGGACATAGAGTATACCTCTCAGGCGAGCGCCAACCTGTGCAGCCAGACGAAGGCGCCGAGCCTCGCCGCCCGAGAGAGAAGCGGTCGTTCGGGATAACTGGATGTAAGGCATTCCCAGTTCAACTATGATTTCAAGGCGTGAAAGAATCTCCTTTTGTATTCTTGAAGCGATCAGTTCTTCAGAAGAGGAAAGCTTAAAAGTAAAAAGTTCATCAGTCAGCTTTCCTACGGGCAGAGAAGTCAGCTCATAAATATTCCAGTCTCCTACTTTCACAGCCAGACTTTCCTTCTTCAGCCGGCCTCCTTCACAAAGGGGGCAGACTTCATCTGTAAGCTCCACTTTACCCCGCATGTCCAATACGGTTTCAAAGCCAAGACCATGGCAACGAGGGCAGGCTCCGTACGGGCTGTTGAAAGAAAAATTCCGGGGCGCAAGCTCTGGAAGACTGATCTCACAAAAAGGACATAGCAAGTTTAGAGAGTAATAAATTTCTTTTCCTTCTTTTCTTATCAATAAGAGGTCCCCATTGGCAATCTCCAGAGCTTTGTCCACCGCTTCTTTTAATCTTCTTTCTGATGCGGAAGAAACTTTTATTTCGTCGATCAAGATATCGATGTTGTGTTTTTTTGTCTTCTTCAGTAAAATTTCCTCCTCAACTTCCCTGAACTGACCGTCCACCCGAAAACGAAGAAAACCTTTTTTTCTAAGCTTCTCGAAAAGACGCTGGTATTCCCCTTTGCGTCCTTTAACCACAGGAGAAAGAATTTTAACTTTTTCGCCAGAGGAAGAATTAAAGATTCTCTTCAAGATTTGCTGAGGAGTCTGAGAGCTCACCTTTCTTCCGCATCGAGGACAGTGAGGCGATCCTACCCTGGCGAAAAGAAGCCTTAAAAAATCATAAATCTCTGTGACTGTTCCAACCGTAGACCGAGGATTTGAAGAGATCGTCCTTTGGTCGATTGAAATGGAAGGAGAAACACCTTCAATGGACTCCATTTCCGGCTTTTCCATCTGCTCAATATACTGGCGAGCATAAGCTGAGAGGCATGCAATGTAACGGCGCTGTCCTTCAGCATAGAGAGTGTCAAAAGCAAGAGAGGACTTTCCAGAGCCGCTCGGCCCAGTGATGACTATTAATTTATTGCGTGGCAGGTTTATATCAATTCTCTTTAAATTATGCTGGGCTGCCTTCTTTACTCTAATCTCTTTTATCATTATATTTTATTCTATCATATTGTGAGATACGCTGGCGAATAAAAACGCAGTTGGCGCAGTTTCTATTGACCGCTTCCTTGTAAAAATAATAATATAGGAATAGGTTTTCGGAGATTCTGGTTAAAGTAATATGAGTAGAGAGGAAAGTTTACTTAAATCCTTAGAATTATTAAAAGATATTGGCGTCAAAAATGACTCCATCCGGGCCATAAAACATATCCCTGCCCAAGAAGGACAATACTGCGAGTATCCCTCCGATGTCCACCCTGCTCTTGCCAAAGCCCTGAAAGAAAAAGGATTCTTAAAACTCTACACACATCAGCATCTTTCATGGCGCTTGCTCAAGGAAGGAAAAAACATTGTTGTTGTCACTCCAACCGCTTCAGGAAAAACGCTTTGTTACAACCTCCCAGTGCTTGAGGCAATGCTTAAAAATCCCTCAAGTCGTGCAATCTATCTTTTCCCCACAAAAGCTCTTTCCCAGGATCAGAAGACTGAGCTCAATGAAACAATCAAACATCTTGGGGAAGAAATCAGGATCTTCACCTATGACGGCGACACTCCGCAGGATGCAAGAAAAGCCATAAGAGCTCGCGGACACATCATCCTGACCAACCCCGATATGCTTCACGCCGGAATATTACCTCATCACACAAAGTGGATTAAACTCTTCGAAAATCTAAAATATATAGTGATCGATGAACTTCACAATTATCGCGGTATCTTTGGCAGCCATCTGGCAAATATCCTGAGAAGACTGAAGAGAATCGCTAAATTCTACGGCGCTCAACCCCAATTTATCCTCTGTACAGCCACCATCGCTAATCCTCTGGAGATGGCAGAAAAAATGACAGAAGAGCCGGTCTCCCTTGTTAACAACAACGGCGCTCCTCGCGGAGAAAAATATTTTATCTTCTTTAATCCACCGGTGGTCAATAAGTTCTTGGGTATTCGCCGTTCCTATGTCAATGAATCACGGCGAATCGCTTCTCTCTTCATCAAAAGCAACCTTCAAACCATCGTTTTTGCTCGGAGTCGCCTAATCACCGAAATCTTGGTAACCTATCTTAAAGAGGACATCGAAAGGACAATCAAGAAAAAAGGCCTTATTCGTGGATACAGGGGAGGATATCTTCCCTTAAAGCGAAGAGAAATCGAAAAGGGTTTAAGGGAGGGAACAATAAAGGGCGTTATCTCTACCAATGCCTTAGAATTAGGAATTGATATCGGAAGTCTTGATATTGCCGTGCTTGCAGGCTATCCGGGCACTATATCAAGCACCTGGCAGAGGGCAGGACGGGCCGGTCGTAAAACGGGAAGGTCAGCTGCAGTTTTAGTCGCTTCAAGCGCCCCCATAGACCAGTTCATCATTAATAACCCTGATTACTTCTTCTCAAAAAATCCAGAGAAAGCTTTGATTAATCCGGATAATCTATCTATTCTTGTCAGTCATATCGAGTGTGCAACCTTTGAGCTTCCCTTTGCCGAGAAAGATAAATTCGGGGGTGTTGAAATCGGAGAAATCCTCAAATTTCTGGAAGAGGAGAAGCTCGTTCATCATTCAAAAGATAAATGGTTCTGGACATCTGATGCTTATCCTGCCGATGGAGTCAGCTTGAGGAGCATAAGTTCGGATAATTTCGTGGTTGTGGATACAAGTAAAAAAGCAAGAGTCATCGCTGAAGTTGATTTTTCATCTGCGCTAACAACCCTGCATTCAAAGGCCATCTATCTGTGTGAGGGAGATCAGTATTATGTGGATAAGCTCGATTATAATCAGAGAAAAGCTTATGTCAAAAAAACAGACGTCGATTATTTCACAGACGCCATAGACTACACTAAAATCAAAATCCTTGATGTTTTTGATAAAAAGAGCCTGGAGAAATGTTCCATCTCCCACGGCGAGGTTCATGTTGCTACACAGGTTGTCGGCTTCAAAAAAATAAAATTCTACACCGCAGAAAATGTAGGTGCAGGAGATTTAAGCCTTCCTGAAAACGAAATGCACACTACAGCCTACTGGTTGACCATACCTTCTGAAATCTTCCATTCCCTTCCCTTTTCCACAGAGGAAAAGATAAACGGTCTTTTCGGCGTGGCTTATCTTCTCCATCATGTCTCGCCTCTGTTTATGATGTGTGACCTCCATGATGTCGGCGTATCCATCGGTGACAATACAACAGGAAAGTCAATCCCCCCGCGTAACATTCCCTCCAAAATAACTCAGGGAGAAGAACGGCCTGACTTCACAGATATCGCCTTCGAACCGAATATTTTCATCTTTGACAACTTTCCTGGAGGGATAGGTTTAAGCCCTTCTCTTTTTGATCTGGAAAAAGAACTCCTTAAACACTGTCAGAAAACGATTGCAGCCTGCCCCTGCAAGGAAGGATGCCCCTCATGCGTAGGGCCTACTAAAGAAAGCGGCAAACAGGCAAAGCAAGCCGCACTGGAAATACTTGTAAGTCTAATTTAATCCCCTATTGATGCATGCGATCAGGTCTTGCTTTTTGCCTTTACTCATACTCATACAAACGCGATTTATACTAATGGATTTGATTGCGGGCGACCGCGCTCTTTTAATAAATGGGCAGGCGAGCATGGCAAAATCTCACCCTTAAGATAGGAGATATCCGTGTTGCTTTCATCCTAACATGAAATTTTATGCGTTTGTATGAGATTTTCAAGACACGCAAAAAGCAAAAAACAAGACCTAACCCCACTTTTTATTTTTATTTCTTTAAAAAGGTGAACTTTTCTTGACAATTTTTTTTTATTGATAATAATTAAGAAGAAAAAATAGTGCAAGGAAAAGCAAGAATGCAAAAAAATAAAGAACTCCTAGAAAAGCCACCTCCGATCATCGAAGATGTTGAAAATCAATTAGAGAATATTTTCAAGAAGAAAAAACAGGAAATAGAGGAAGAGCTTGAAGGAAAGATTCAGCAGGAGAAAAAAGAAGCGGAAAAGAAGGTTCATCAAATTGAAATGGACCTTAAGGATGAAAAGGAGGCTTTGGTAAATTATCGAACAACGCTTGCTGAGTTTGAAAATAATAAGGCAAATACTAAAAGTCAGATAAAAGAACATATTGACAAGGCGGTTCAATCCTTGACAGAAATAGAAACTCTGACTGCCCAAACACTCGAAGAGCTAAAAAAAGTCGGCGATTTGAACCAGAAGCTTGAGAAATTCCATCATGCGACTGAAGAAAAAACCGCCATTTTGAAAAAAGATCTTGAAAAAAAATTCGGAATTGTGGCTGAAGACCTGGAGATAAAAGAACTTGAAGATGTTGATTTGAAGCGAGAACTGACAAAACTGAGGAAGATTAAAGAACTGTTAGGTCCGAAAGTGACACCCGAACCTGTAACAAGGAAAACAAGAGAAAAAAGAAAAGCCGAAGAGGAAATTGAAGGATCAGATGTGAGTAAAGAAGATGAACTCTATGTTGAGAAACCAAAAATGGATGAAGCTGAGGAATCCTCTTTATCTGAGGAGAATGAGGCAAAAGACAAAGAGCCATCGGTCAAAGGAGAATCGGAAAAGAACATCTTAAGGGGTGGAACAGATTTTCAAGATGCATTCGAAACTCTTGCCAAGTTCCGGAAATCGGAAAGCACCAAGGATGACGGTGAAGTTAGTTATTTTCAGAATAACAATAAGATGATTCTGGACGGGGAGAGTTTTGTCTCAAACCTGAATAAAGACCTAGATGAAGCAAAAAAACTTTTTACAAGACTCACTCAGGCTGAATCTCTAAAAGATCAGTTTTTTATAAAACAGGAAATCATAAGATATCAAAAGAGCCTCCGGAAAATCATATTAGGAAGTGTTCGAATCTGCGAAAAAGAAACCTGTTCTTTTCCTGAATATACCTCAGACATTTTAAATATGGATGTTCTCAAAGATATTCTTGAAAAGGTAAGCACTGAGAACTGGAATAACCAAGATGATTTCCATTCTTTTGATGAGTTCGCAAAAAAAATCAAAAATACATATTATGAACGAATCACCCCGTGGGCTGCTTATGTGAAATCTATGACTGAGGAATTAGGAATAGAGTAAGTCGGGCTGTCTTAATGGGGTAGAGATAATCTCTCATCTAAATCTAAAGAAGAAAAATAATCTCCCAGGATAAGTTTGTCTTCTGGGGAAAGATTTTTAAATCTTAATCCTGAGTAATAATGGAAAAAATTCTTTTCGACTTTTTCAGAATAGACAACATCCCCTTTAAACTGATAGGCTTTATCCTTCAAAACTATCATCAAATCAAGAGTATGATCACGAGGAAGCTCTGATTCTGAGGAAATTTTTACTCCCACCAAACTTATGTTTATTGTCTGGGCCACGTTGCTATCGTTATTTTCTTTGTATAGGAGAACAGTAGAAGTATAGAATCTTTCGGCTTGCCTTCTTTCCTGAAGGAGTTTTTTCTCAAAAGGCCTGATAACGCCTTTTTTTTCTAGCTCATCGGTTGCTTTGCCGTAGTAAACACAGACTCTGTTTTTGACCTTGGATGAATCTTTCTTCCTCCGTGCACCTAAGGCTGCAGACTCTTTGCCCTTTGCTTCTGCCAAAGCAATATCCGCTTCAGTAGCCATCTTTTTTAAATCACTTTTGGTTATCAACTCCAGGGAATCAATCCTCTCCTTTGTAAAATAAGTTATGCCAAAGCTCATAGTTAGGTTTTTTCTGGGTTGATATTCCTGGAATTTAAAATAGTGTTCTTCGATATTTTTCCTTATCCTTTCCGTAAATAGGCAGGCTTCTTCGATGTCTTTTAATCCTGTGAGAAAGAACAGGAATTCTTCTCCCCCATACCGGCAGAGAAAATCTTGATCTCTAGTCGAAGACTTAAGGGCCTTCGCCAACTCTCGAAGAAGTCGGTTGCCCGCTTCATGGCCATTTCTGTCATTATAGTTCTTAAACCAGTCAACATCACCCATCACCATTGCATATGATTCTTTCTCTTCGCGCCTCTTCCTCTGAGATTCTAGCTTCTGGATAACATTATCATAGAAAGGATCGGGACGCAGCAAACCCGTAAGGGCATCATACTGAATCAGATTTAGTTTTGTGATGGCCAAGGATATATGCTCGGATAGTGTACGCATAATTTGCTCGTCTCTCTTTGTAAAACCTTTTTGGTTCGAGTTTTTGCGGTGAATTTTGTCGTAGACTTCCAGCACGCCTATGACCTCCTGGTCATGCATGATGGGGACACACAGTATGTTCTTCAAGGGAGGCTTAAATTGCTCCAAATATCTTTTAGACATCCGAATGTCGTTTGATAGGTCAGTGATATTGATTTCCTGCCGGTAACGGGCAACGAAGGCTGCAAAATCTTGCGATTCTATTAAGACGGTATGCTTTGAAATTTCAGGATGAAGCAAGAAAGCATCGTCCCATACTAAAGGTTTGAGGAATTTTCCGAGAGTCTCGTCTTCATCCAGAATATAAATTGAAATGCTACTGGCCCGGATAATGTCTTTTATCTCGTAGACAGTATCCAGTAGACTTGTAACATCGCTAGCTACATAAATATTCTTTAAAATCTCCTCTATTTTCTGTTTTTCCTTTTTAAACCATATATGTTTTGCCTCTAACTCTAAACGCTTTTCTAACTCTCTGATAATACTTTCATTTACAAAATTTTTAATTTCTTTGATTTCGGAGTAAGCATCATCTATCTCAACTTTAGTCCGCTCAATATAATGTATAAGATTCTCTACTTCCATTTTGAGCAAGGAGTGTTCGACTGCTTTTTTTAGAACCCGAAAAAAAGCTTTCTCATCGTGTTCTTTTAAAAGGATGATATGATGGTCTACATAGCGGTTCAAAGACCATTCGTTAATTATTTTTTTAATTTTCTCTTCTTCACTGCCCGTGATAATGATACTCACTGGCTTTTCTAGTAATCCTTTAAGGGAAGCGTAGCTGGCCAGAGAATAATCCACAACGAGCACATTGAAATCTATTGACTCAAGGAAGGAGATTGCTCTCTCAAGGTTGGAAGAAGAATGAGCAGTGCCAATTTTGCCGCATAACTTATCTAAAAGTGCTCTTTCTTCAGGGTTTTTATTAAGAATGAGGATGTTTCCGCTGGTCATAAGTCCCGTTCAGAAGTTTTTTTATAGAATAACACTTTATCTTTTATTTTGCTATCCAAACCCTGTATTTATAAAAAATTTGTTCTTGATCAAGCCTGATCAAACAACAATTTCTCTCTTTTCTTTTTTTCCTACGATATCCTATATTTATATATCAAATAAAAACGAGATAGTCAAATAAAGAGAGGCAGGCTGATGAATAAAAGCAGCTAAAACCTAGAAGCTCTAAGGAGGGGACAGAAAGAATATAAAAGATAGGCTAAAAACATTATGGCGCGTTAATCTTTTCTAGCTGTTTATGTTTTCCCATAATGACCAAAATATCACTGTCCTTTAAGATAAAATCTGCTTTAGGAACAAAAGTCGTTTTTTCTGGGATAAGCTCTTTGATAGCAATAACCTGAATACCGTACTTGTTTCTCAAATCAAGCTCTCGTAAATTCTTTCCGATAAATTTTTCAGGGGGTACGATCTCCTGAATTCCAAAACCAGAAATAAGAGGAAGGTATTCCAGCACGTTAGGGTAGTTCAACTTCAGAGCTGTCTTAGTGGCCATATCTTTCTCTGGATAGATAGTCTCTGTGGCCCCAACTGATTCTAAAATTTTGGCATGATCTTCTGTCAGGGCTTTGGCCACTATGCGTTTTGTCCCCATCTCACTCAGGTAAAGAACAGTAAGTATAGATGCTTCCATCTCCGGACCTGAACTCACGATCACAACATCCATATCTTTGATTCCCAGTGCCTGAAGATTTTCCTTATCAGCAGCATCCATGTGTACAGCATGAGATACAAAATTCTTGACTTCGTCAACCTTCTCCTTATTTTCATCCACTGCTAGAACCTCATTTCCTTTCTCATAAAGAGTTTTGGCAATGTTTGATCCGAAGCTCCCAAGTCCTATCACTGCAAATTTCATAACCGAAGCCTCCTTTCCTGATTTTATCCTATCATAACAGTTTCTTCAACATACTCAAATCGCCCGTAGGCCTTCTGGCGGCTGAAAGCATACAACAAGGTTAAGGGACCAATCCTCCCGATGTACATGGTTAAGATGATCACAATTTTACCTAAGCTGCTCAGCTTTGGTGTTATGCCCAGAGAAAGCCCCACCGTGCTGAACGCAGAAAAAACTTCAAAAATCGCTTCCTTCATGCTCGCCACTGGTTGCGTAAGTAGGAGGATAAAAGAAGAGAAGAAAATGACGCACATGGCCAAAGTAATGACTGTGAAAGCCTTCATGACTGATTCCATGGTTAGAGTTCTGCGAAAAAGATTAACCGAATCCCTGGCCGTGATTTTAGATTTCAAGAATCCAAGGATCACTCCAATTGTACTTGTTTTGATACCTCCGCCTGTTGAGCCTGAAGAAGCTCCTATAAACATCAGCATCATTAAAAGCAGGACAGCGGAAAAACTTAATGAATTCAGGTCCATGGTGTTGAATCCGGCCGTGCGAGGAGTTACAACTTGAAAAATGGAAGAGAAAATCTTTTCTTTCAGGGTGAACATTTTTAACGAATGATTCCACTCAATCGCCAGAAATAGAACGGAGGAAAAAACCACTAGGAATGAAGTCAGGGTAAGAACCAACTTGGTATGGAGAGAAATTTTAATTTTCCGCCTTCTTAAAACATCAGAAAAGACTTCCTTCATTTCCTGAAGGGCAAAAAATCCCACTCCGCCGAGTATTATCAGAAGAAAGAGTGTGATATTTATCCATGTATCACTTCTGTAAGAAATGAAACTGCGGCTAAAAAGAGAAAAGCCTGCATTACAAAGAGCTGAGATGGAATGAAAAACTGAATGAGAGAGAGCCTTTTGCCAGGGGAAGTCTTTCTGCCACCGAAGAAAAAGCGAGAGAGTTCCTGCTGCCTCAAGAATCAAAGTATATAAAAATATATTCTTGATGAGAGATTTAAAATCTTTAGGTGCCCCATGATGAAATCCCTGCTGAATAATGATCCTGTCTTTTATGGAAATTCTTTTTCCAGCAACCAAAAGAATAAGGGTCGAAAAAGTCATGATTCCCAGCCCACCCAATTGAAACAGAACTAGGATAACGGCCTGGCCGAACGGAGTGAAGTACGTGGCTGTATCCTGGACAATAAGACCGGTCACACAAACTCCGGATGTAGCTGTAAAGAGAGCATCGACGAGAGAAATATGGCCTGATTTTGTACTGAAAGGAAGAAGAAGAAGGAAGGTACCTCCCAATATGGCAACAATAAAACTTATAGCCAGGACTTGAGCTGGCTGAAATCTCCTCTCTGCTTTAATAGGCTGCCTCCTTTTTAAGCCCTCCTCTTTGTCTTGATTAAGATATCAAATCTATTCCTTAATAAGGATTTTGTCAATCGAGATCAATTGGGGTCAGGCCCCAGATTGGTCTGACCTCAGATTGACTTTAACCCTGGCATATGCTACTTTTTTGAATAACCGCCGATGAACTTTCTAAAACTAATTATTGAGGCCAATATTGTAGTCCAACTGGTCATCCTCGTCCTTATTTTCTTCTCAGTCTTTTCGTGGGCAATTATTTTCTTCAAAAGAGCGGCTTTGAAATCCGCCTTTTCCCAGTCACAAAAATTTCTGAAAGTGTTTCAAAAAAGCAATAATCTATCTGAGGTGAATAAAGCCTCTAGAAAATACCGCGGAAGTCCTCTGGCTTCACTCTTTCAGTCTGGATATAAAGAGCTCGTCTATCTGAGCAGATCCAATCCAGAACGGCCTCTTACCTTGGATAGGCTCGAAAGCGTGGAGCGAGCTCTGGTAAAGGCTTCAAACAGCGAGATATCCAAGCTGGAAAAAAGGATGAGCTTCCTTGCTACCACAGGAAGTGTAACTCCTTTCATTGGCCTGTTCGGGACCGTGTGGGGAATCATGGTCGCCTTCCAGAGAATCGGGATAGTCAAATCTGCAGGTCTTGATATAGTCGCTCCCGGAATTGCCGAGGCACTAATTGCCACAGCGGCAGGCCTCTTTGCTGCCATTCCTGCGGTTATCGCTTACAACCATTACCTTCACCGAATAAAAAACCTGGTAATTGATATGGAAGATTTTTCTCTCGAATTCTTAAGCATTGCCGAGAAGCTCTATGGCTCTTAAAGCGCGGCATCCCTACAAAAGACGCCTCGGAACTTCTCTATCGGAGATAAATATCACACCTTTTGTGGATGTCATGCTCGTTCTCCTGGTCATTTTTATGGTAACAGCCCCTATGATTCAATCTGGAATTAGCGTTAATCTTCCTCAAGCTGAAACGGACTCAACACCCGCAGAAGTAGGCCTAACCCTTACTATCACCAAGGATAAATACATTCACATTGAAAATTCTGTCATCAATCAATTTTTGCTGGAACAAAAATTGAAAGAATACTTCTATGGAAAAGAAAAGAAAATTGTGTTCATCCGCGCCGATGAGAGTCTTCCCTATGGTTTTGTTATGCGCATTCTTGATATTTCTAAAAAAGCAGGCGTGGAGATAACCGGACTTATAACAAGACCCATAGAGCCCGAGGAAAAAAAATAAAAATGACAGCACTCAGCAAAAGAAATTCCGTATTTAAAAAAGCTGTTGTCCTTTCTTTCACTGCTCATCTGGCATTTTTCCTGTTTATTTTTCTCTCTCCTAATTTACAAAAGTCCTCAAGAGGAGAAATGATTCACTATGTGGAGCTTATCTCCTTTCCCGGAGGAGGTGGCGGAGGCGCAGGCTCATCCGGAGGAGGCGAAGAAAAAATTGCAGAAACCCCCTTGCCAGAAAGAGAAACTTTAAGAGATTTAACCACACCTCAAAAGCTGCAGCAAGAGACAGTGCCAGCCTTAAGACATCCGGTCGAAAAGCCCAAAAAGGAGACAAGGACAAAAAAAGAAAAAAAAGCTGTTATTCAAAAACAATCAACTGGAACCAGAGCGGCTGAAGCTGGCTCAGTCAAAGAAAAAGGCACTGGCCCAGGCTCTGGTATAAGGCTTGGCGGCGGTTCAGGCAGCAGCTCGGATACTGGATCAGCGTTTTCCTCCCAAATTGGGCTCTCCAACTTTCCTTTCACTTATTATCTCCAACTAATAATAGACAGGGTTTCAAACAACTGGTTCACTTCTCTTGTCGACCCAGGAATCTCGGGCAGCTTCCAGGCAACTGCCCATTTTAAAATATACAAAAACGGGCAAATCTCAGAACTAAAAATCGAGGAGTCAAGCGGAATAAAGTCCCTGGATCTATCCGCCCTTCGAGCTATACAAACATCAGCACCATTTCCTCCCCTCCCAGGAGCCTACGAGGATGAATATTTAGGAATATATTTGATATTTGAGCACTCAAAATGAAGATAAAGTGGATTTTATTGGGGGGAATTATTATCTTTCTTGCAGTATTAATACTCCATCCTCAGCAGGAAGTGGTTATAAGTATAAAAGAAGGGATGCCGGCCATTCCTCTGGCTCTCCCCGATTTCATGGTCCGTTCTTCCTCTCCTGAAACAAAAGCTATTGCTCAAGAACTTCATAAAATCATCTCCAGCGATTTAAAGTACAGTCGGGTTTTTCAACTCTTGCCCAAGAGTTATTACAGCTATATAAGACCCCTGAATCCAGAAGAAATATTTTTTAAGGACTGGGAATCTATCCAGGCCAATATCCTTTTTGTGGGCGAGGTTTCGGAAAGCGAGGGGGAAAAAATTCTATTCGAGGGCAAGATTTATGACGTCAAAGGCGGGAGATTAATTTTTGGAAAGCGATATCAATCAGAAAAAACCCTGCTACGTCTGGTAGCTCACAAAATGGCAGATGAAATCATGAAAATCTATGGAGAAAGAGAACTTTTCACCTCCAAAATCGTCTTTATCTCTAATAGAGATGGCAACGATGAACTTTACATGATGGACTATGACGGCCACAACCAAACACGAGTTACGTTCAACAAAAAACAGGACTATATGCCAGCCTGGTCTGCTGATGGAAAAAAGATCGCCTATACTTCTTACCGAAACAACAGGGCAGGCCTGTATATTTTAAATCCCTTTGAAGGAGAAATAACTGAAGTGGTTACCAAAGGAACAAACTTTGCCCCAACCTTTTCTCCTGATGGAAAAAAATTATCATTCTGCTCTACTATGGAGGATGGGAATCCAGAAATTTATGTGGCTACAAGCGAGGGCAAAAAAATAAGAAGATTGACATTTAACAAAGCAATTGACACAGCTCCTTCCTGGTCTCCGACAAGTCGAGAAATAGCCTTCACCTCTGACAGGGGGGGGACTCCTCAAATTTACATCATGGATGCCGAGGGCTCAAATATCAGGAGGATAAGCTTTGGGGGAAGCTATCACGATGCACCCGCCTGGTCTCCCGCTGGAGGCAGGATTGCCTACGTTTCCCGTGTAGACCAAATATTTGATATATATGCCCTGAATCTCAGGACAGAGCAAGTTGTCAAACTCACAGAGAGCAATGCCCGGAATGAGACTCCTTCCTGGTCTCCTGACGGCAGGCACCTTGTTTTCTCCTCAAATATTACTGGAACAATACAGCTTTACACCATTGATTACGATGGCTTCAACCTTCGCCGCCTCACTTCTAAGGGGGAAAGCAAACTACCTGACTGGTCACGATAGAATAATTTGCGGGATTCATTCCTTTAGCACAAATTATCGCATTCGGGATTTCATAACCTTTTTTGATTTGCATAGATGAGATTCATAGAATATCATGGTTATGTTGACATGAAACGCATTTACAGGTATAAAATTATAGGATTAAGATAAAAAAGACTCTTCTGAATAAATCAGGAGAGAAAAAAAACATTTAAAGGAGATTAAATGAAAAAAGCAATCATTTTTTCTTTGGCTTTCCTCATGGTTTTCGCCGCTCTTTCATCCTGCCGGGGCCGGGCGAGAGTAGAAGAAGTAACTCCTCCCCCTCCACCTCCTGAGGTTGTAGAGCAGCCTGTGGTTGAAACGGTCGAAAAGGTAGAAGAACCTGTCGTAGTGAAAGAGCCGGAACTGACAGAAGAAGAAATTTTCATGAGTAAAACTCTTGAAGAAATCAACCTGGAAGCTCCTATGCAAATGATTCATTTCGATTATGACAAATACTTTATTCGAGACGACGCGAAATATGTCCTTGAAGCGAATGCAGACTGGCTCAAGAAATACGATACTGCAGTAATCCTTATTGAAGGCCACTGCGACGAAAGGGGAACCGAGGAGTACAACTTAGCTCTGGGTGAGAAAAGAGCCAAGAGCACCCTTGATTATCTTACCTCTCTCGGTATTCCTACGGACAGAATAAGAACCATTTCTTACGGAAAAAGCGTACCCCTGGATCCAGACCATAATGAAATATCCTGGCAAAAAAACAGAAGGGCTCAGTTCTTAATTATCAGAAAATAATTATGCGCAAAAGGGCAATCGGGATATTTCTTATCCTGCTTTTAACCCTCGTTTCTGCTGGAGCTGATAAGAAGAAAAAAACCTATGAACTGATCTACCAAGATGTTCAACTCCTAACACAACAATTCCTTGAACTTAAAGAGAAGATAGAAAAAAATAGCGAGGACATAAGTTTCATAAAGGAACACTTAGATGAACTTCTGAATATAGTGAAGCATCTCCAAACAGAGCAGGCAAGTTTTAAAGAAGATCAGAAGGAAATCCCTACTCAGTATCAAATTCTTCTTGAAAAAGTAGAGACGATGACTCTACAGCTTATAAAATTTTCTGAGGGACTCACGGAAATAAAGATGGCGTTTCCCCCTTCCCCTGAGCAGCAAGAGGAAAATTTGGAAGACAAGCAAGGACAGCCTCCTCTTCCGGAAAAAGAAAAAGAGGACAAAAAAGAAGAGGAACAAACCGAAGAAGTACCTGAAAAACCTCCCGTTACTCATCTGTCTCCCAAAGAAGTCTACAACATGGCTTATTCAGATTATCGAAAAGGAAATTTCGAGCTGGCAATTGATGGCTTCAGGATGTACAGAGAACAATTTCCAGAAAGCCCTCTTGTTGACAATTCTTTATACTGGATCGGAGAATGTTACTTCAGTCAGAAAAAATACGCAGAAGCTATCGAACAATTTAACGAACTTCTTCTTAATTATCCTCGGGGAGACAGGATTCCTGCGGCTTATTTGAAAAAGGGAATCAGCCTTATGGAACTTAGAAAAAAAGAAGAGTCTCTTATCGTGTTTAAACTCTTGATAAGTAAATATCCGCTTGAAGAAGAAACAAAAATAGCTCAACAAAAAATCAGGGAGTTGTTATTAGAAAATGAGAGATAAAAACAGCCTTAATAAGGTTATGCTAATCGGGCATCTTGGTAGTAAACCTGAATTAAGCTACCTTCCCCAGACAGAAAGGGCAGTGGCAAAATTTAGCCTGGCTACCAATGAACGTTATTTCAAACCAGACACAAACGAGTCAACGGATCGTACTGAATGGCACAAAATAGTGGCCTGGGGCAAATTAGCCGAGTTCTGCGAAAAATACTTGAGCACTGGGAAGCAGATCTATCTGGAAGGAAAATTAAGAACTCGAAAATGGCAAGACAAAGATGGTAACCAAAGATATACAACCGAAATTGAAGCCGAAAATATCACCTTCCTTGGTAAGAGGGAAGATCAGACTGAAGATCAAGATCATGCAGAACCTAAACCCCCCGCTGATCTTCCTGAGGATGCAGCCAAAGCACCTGATAAGGAAAAAGAAGACGAAGACGAAGTTCCCTTTTAATCTATTTAAGGTTGAAAAATTTACTCGTAATTCCCTTGATTAGGTTTGTCCTTCAATCCGATTCCTGTAAGCCCGGTTACCTACAGGAGCATTCATGACTTCAAACAAGAAAAGCGATATTGAAAATTTTAAAAAAGAAATAAAAGAAGACATTCGGCCATGGGGAAAATTCCGCTCATTCCCCTATAAACAAGCCAGAGGCATAAAAATTATCACGGTAAAACCCGGAGAAACTCTCTCTCTTCAGTATCATCTTCATCGAAGTGAATTCTGGGTCGTGCTGGATAAAGGTCTTGAGGTGACCGAAGGCAAAAGAGTCTGGCAGCCAGAGGAAGGCGAGGAAATCTTTGTTCCCAGGAAAAGCCCTCATCGCCTTCGTTGCCTTGGATCAAAGCAGGCTCGCGTGATGGAAATTTGGATAGGAAACTCTGATGAATCAGACATTGTCCGCCTTGAGGATGAATACGGAAGAGAATAGAAAAGGGAAGAAAACCGATTAGCTATCCTTTAAAATTCGAATTATCTGGGGAAGAATCCTTCCGGCCTCATCATTAATCACATAATCTGCCATAACATCCAGGGGAGTTTTCTGTTTATTGATGAGGACTAATGTGCCACCTCCTTGTTTTGCTATCAGCGGAATATCGGCCGCGGGATAAACAACCAAAGAGCTTCCCACAGCAATAAGAAGATCGCAGTTTTCGGCTTCCTCAAAAGCCAGCCGGAGGATTTCTGAATTTAAAGCCTCTCCAAAAAAAACAACAGCAGGCCTCAACCGCCCTTTACACTCTGAACAAAGGGGAGGGATCTGGACTTCCAGCAGGGAGAAGACTTCATCCATGGAATATTCGTGCGAACAGTTCAGGCAATAGATAATCCTTGTGGTCCCGTGCAATTCAATGACAGAAGAGGATCCAGCTTCCTGATGAAGCCCATCTATATTCTGAGTAATCACTGTTCTTAAGTATCCTGTTGTTTCCAACTCAGCTAAGGCTTGATGGGCTTTGTTCGGCTTTACTTTCTTGATCATGGGATATCGGACCTCTCGAAAGAAATTCCAGTAATAAGAAGGGTCTTGATGGAAATAGGTTATGTTGGCATATATATTAGGGTCATATTTGCTCCAGAGCCCGTCCTCTCCTCTGTAAGTTGGTATTCCGCTTTCTGCTGATATTCCTGCGCCGGTAAAAACGACTATGTCTTTAGAATTTTTTATTTTCGAAGCCACAGCCTTTATGAGATCCTTCATAATACCTTCTCTTCTTCTATTATTATCTTAAAATCTCGATGAAACGAGCTAATGATACCAACAGCTTTCAAAAGATGCAAAATCCAAAAGTGGAAAATAATTTACAACTGCAAAAATTATTTACACTTAATTCATCAACCTGGATTATTCACGGATCGAGTTTGCCAGATTGCCGCGCTTCGCTCGCAACGACGATGTTATTTAAAATATATGTTGTCGGATGCGAGGCACAGGGTATGAGGCTGTGGTTCTTCACCGCAAATACCCTGTAACGAAGCAGATGCGGTGAAATCGACCCGCCTGAAGGGTAAATTATGCCGACATATAATAAAAAGAAACGCATTTGAGGCCGGTTGATTGTTCTGCAAGAGGTGAAATCAGCGTAACGAGCAGATATAAAAGAAAATAAATATTGGTGTCGGCATAATTTATGAATAAATCAGGTCAATTAACTATATAAATAAATAAGGGGAGTACATCTAGAAAGGATATATTTGGCATGAATTTTGCATACTCAAAAAGCAGGGAGAATAAAAAATGCAATCAGTCCAAGACACAAATATTCAAAAACAAATAGATGAGGCCCTGAAAAGGACGAAATGTAAAAAAGTGCTCTATTTTTATGACGAATTGGGGCACAAGAAGTTAATAGGTGTGTTCGACAAAAAAAAGGCTTCTCAGATAAGAGAATACTACCGCAGCAGAAAATTAGTTGACCGCCTAACAGAACAGGAAGTAAGAACAACTGAGCCAGATAGTATTTTTTGCGGATAACATAAAAAAAAGGCAGGCTATTCTGTCCCCTTTTTAAATCACTTGCCCCATCAGGAAGGCCTTTGGATGCTTTGCCAGTATATTTTCAATAATACACTCCTCAATTTCTTGAGCAGTCCTTAATGTCATCGCTTTTTGTATGACTCTTTTCACAGTTTTATACTCAAGGGAACGCAAGGCCTTTTTTATCCTGGGGATAAAGATCGGGTTCATGCTAAATTTCTTTAAGCCTAATCCAAGCAATGCAATAGCACAAAGAGGATCTGCGGCCATCTCTCCACAAACAGTGATTTCTTTTCCCTCTTTATGGGCGACCTCGATGATAAACTTAAGTAGCCTTAAAACAGAGGGATGCAAAGGCTTATACAGGTAGGAAACGAATTCATTTGAACGATCGACTGCCAGATAATACTGAATTAAATCATTAGTGCCAATGCTTAAATAATCCACTTCTTTCACCAATAAATCTGTAATGGCCGCTGCAGCAGGCACTTCAATCATTACTCCAAGAGGAATTTTCTCATCGAATTTAATCCGCTTTGTTTTAAGCTCATCCTTGACCTCTTGTAAGAGAAGCTTTACCTCTCCCACTTCCTCAATTTCTGTTATCATGGGGAAGAGAATCTTGACATTTTTTTGGATACTTGCTCTCAGTATGGCTCTGAGCTGTATCTTAAAGAGGTCTTTGTCCCGAAGGGAAAATCTTATAGCTCTTAAACCAAGGGCAGGGTTTGGTTCCTTCTCTATCTTCAACTGAGGAAGGTTTTTTTCTCCTCCCACATCAACGGTCCTAATGTAAACTGGATGAGGATAGGCCTCTTTTGCGATTCGAGAATAAATTGAAAAATGATCTTCCTCACTGGGAAGAGATGTACTCTGAAAATAGATAAATTCAGATCTAAAAAGCCCGATCCCTTCAGCCCCAAGAGAAAGAGCAAGATTTACCTCTTCAGGAAGCTCGATATTGGCCAGAGGAGAAAAACTAACATCATCTAATGTCAAAGAACTCAATTTTGCTGTTTTTTTGAGTTCTTTTCGGTAGTCATTATATTTTTGTTTCTTACTTAAGAATTCTTTTCTTATTGCTAGAGGAGGATTGACTAGGACCTCTCCATCCGTTCCATCCACAATCAGAGTGTCTCCGTTTTTAACTTTTTGAGAAATATTGTGGAGACCTACAACTGCCGGGACATCTAAGGAACGGGCGAGAATAGCTGTATGGGACGTTTGTCCACCCATATCGATCGCAACAGCTAAAACATTTCCTTTGCTGAGTTTTACAGCAGCCTCCGAAGGAAGGAGCTCGTGGGATACTAAGATTTTTTCTCTCCCCTCATCTTCTCTCTTCCGGCCCACAGATTCAAGGTTCCTGTAGACTCTCGCTAAAACGTCTGTTATATCTGACTTTCTTTGCTTAAAGTACTCATCATTAAGAGATTCAAAAATCTTATCGTATTTATCATGAACTCGCGAAAGTGCCCATTCTGCTCTACAATTCTCTTCCTTGATGATTCTCTCAAAGTTTGCATGCAGTGACTTACCTTCAAGGATAAGAAGGTGCGCTTCAAAGATAAAGGAATACTCCTCTCCCATTTTCTCTTTTATTTGTTCTTTTATTTGAGTCAATTGTCCCCTTGTTCTTTTGATTGCCTTTTTTAACCTCCTCAATTCTTCCTCTACCTTACGGGGAGAAATGCTCTCTTTTCTTCCAGTAAAAATAACTCTTTCTGTGAGCAAAACTTCACCAACGGCAATACCTGGTGAAACTCCAATTCCTCTCAGCCTGAAGTAATCCATAAAAATTACTCTTCCTCTTGAAATTTATTATTTATAAGGGCCACCAATGCTTTGAGAGCTGTGGCTTGGTCCTTCCCTGATACTATTAAAGTGATTTGAGAGCCTCTGACTGCAGCTAAAGTAAGTATGCCCAATATGCTCTTGCCATCGATTTCTGCCCCGTCTTTTTCGATTTTTACTGAAGAACCGAAACAGTTTGCCAGATTGACAAATTTAACTGCAGCCCTGGCGTGAAGCCCCAGTTTGTTCTTCACCGTGATTTTCTTCTTGAGCATCTCCCCCACAAATCTTAATGCTTGGAACTTAAAAGAACGCTGGCAATATGAATGTTCTTTTTTCCTTGTTCTACAACCTTTTTTACTACCTCTTTCAGATTGTTGCTTCTCTGGAGGGAAACAAACTTTATAAGCATCGGGAGGTTGACGCCAGTAATGATCTCTACTTGATCATTTTTAAGAAAAGAGAAACTCAGGTTAGAAGCTGTTCCCCCAAACATATCAGTGAAAACTACCACTCCATTTTTCTGGTTGACACTTTTCAATGATTTGTTAATCTTTTTTTTCGATTCCTCAACATCATCATACCACCCGATAGAAATAGCCTCTATGTTCACGGCCTCACCAATGATAATCGTCAGGGCGTTTAAGATCTCCTCGGCCAATTTTCCATGGGAAACAATGACTCCACCGATCATTTTCTTCTTCCGTTAGTCTGCTTAGTACAAATTTTTTTCATTTATATTTTTATCTCTAATTATTAACTTACCTGATTTATTCATAAATTATGCCGACACTAATATTTATTTTCATTTATATCTACTTGTTACGCTGATTTCAATTCTAGCAGAACATTCAATCGGTCTCAAATGCGTTTCTTTATTATATGTCGCCATAATTTACCCTTCGGGCGGGCCGATTTCACCGCATCTGCTTCGTTACAGGGCATTTGCGGTGAAGAACCACAGCTGCATACCCTGTGCCTCGCATCTGCGGCAAACTCGATCCGTGAATAATCCAGGCTTGTACATTTTACCATTTTCTCATTCCAATCTTAAGTTTTTTTCATGAATAATTCTAGCAAAAATCCGACGGCTTAATTTATTTTTTTTCGGAAAAGCAGAAAAACGATCAACAGGGTCACTTATCTAAATAGATCGCGATGATAAATTCTTACATTATAATTCTTATGCTTTATGTGCTCTTTTAGCTTTTCAGCCAATATTACAGACCTGTGCTTTCCCCCTGTACACCCTGTAGAAATTGTCAAGTTGCTTTTTCCTTCGTCTATAAACCTAGGTATCAAAAAATCGACAAAGCTATACAATTTGGAAAGAAATTTTTTTGTTTCCTCTTCTTTGAGGACGAACTCCCTGACCTTAGGGCTCTTTCCTGTCTTGTTTCTCAACTCATCAATATAAAAAGGATTGGGCAAAAACCTTGTATCAAAAACCAAATCCGAATCCAGAGGAATGCCATATTTGTAGCCAAAACTGACAACCATAATCTGCATTTTCCGATCTTTTCTCTTAAAATACTTTCTCGTAAGATGTTCTTTTATCTGGGAAATATTGGTCGAAGTGGTATCAATAACTTCATCAGCCATTTTCTTTATTTCAGCCAATCTCTTCCTCTCTAACTTAACGCTCTCCAGCACTGATCTCTTTCTGGCCAGAGGATGAGGTCGTCTGCTTTCGCTGAATCTTTTAACCAGGGCCGCGTCTGAAGCTTCGAGAAAGATCAAGCGAGAGGATATTTTTTTTCTAATAGTCTTTAGAACTTCTGGAAATTTTTTGGAAAATCCAGCTTCCCTTATATCCACTACAAGAGCGATTTTTTCTATTTCGACCTCTTTTCTTGTCCAGAATTCAACTAAATTGAGAATAAGCTTGGAAGGCAAATTGTCTATGCAGTAATACCCAATATCCTCGAGAAACCGGCTGACTACAGTCTTCCCTGATCCCGATAATCCTGTGATAATAAGAAATCTATCGTCTTTCACTTTTTTTCCTCTTCTCGCTTCAACGAAGGGAGAGGGCACGATTGAGCTTCCGGACTATGTCCTGAGGTGCATGGTAACCTTTTTCTTTTAAAATGTAGACTTTACAAGCAACCTCTATCAAGGTTGCTATGTTCCCGCCAGGAGCCACAGGAATATTTATCTGAGGAATTTTCACTCCTAAAATTTTGTAAACTTCAGGGATTTTTAGGCCAAGGCGGTCGTCCTCTTTTTTTCGCTGCCTTTTTTCCAGTTTGATAACTAAGTCAATTGCTGATCGCTTCAAGACAGCTTTAGATCCAAAAATCTCTTTAATATTGATTATTCCTAAACCTCTTATTTCCATAAAATTGCATGAGATTGGGGGAGCTCTTCCTACTAACCTACTGCCATTTTCTCTCTTAATGTGAACTACATCATCACAAACAAAACGATGACCTCTAGAAATGAGCACTAAAGCGCTTTCGCTCTTTCCGATGGCGCTATCCCCCACAATAAGAACTCCCAAGCCCGAAATTTGGAGCAACCCTCCAGAAATTGTGACTTGGTCAGGCGAAAGATGGAAAAGAAAGCTTTTCATTCTTTCCCGACACATTTTTTGAGAGAGCATAGAGCGAAAAAGTGCCAACCTTTTTTCTTTCGCCTCTTTTTCAATTTCCGGAGAAAAGGAAAGATTATCGGCAAGAATAACACAAGGCGAGCCTTCCTTGAATCTTTTCCTTATAAAGCCCTTCCTCTCCTTGGAAGAAAGTTTTTCAAAATTTTGAATTTCTTTTTTCCCCCAGACCTGAACGGACACACTGTCTTTCCCCCCCTCTTTTCTAGGAAAATAATTTTTTTTAAATGCCGGTCTCAGCTTCAGTAAATCCTTTGTTCTCTCGAAAAAATCTTTGACATCGAGATTGTTATCCATTTAGCTTCTCTTCTTCTTCTCTGATAACATCCATGACGGCACTGATATTTTTGGCTTCAAGAATTTTCTTTGCCAAAGAGCCTGACTTCCGGACAAGGTGAGCTATGGCTGCTAAAATTTGAAGGTTCATGCTTGGATTATCTGGAGAAGACACGACCATAAAAAAAATATTAGAAGGCTTTCCATCTAAGGAACAAAAATCCACACTTTTCTTCGAAATGGCAAGCATAACGACTGGATTTTTCACTCTTTTTATCTTGCAGTGGGGAATGGCAATGCCCTCCCCAATAGCCGTGCTCCCTAGTTTTTCTCTTTGAACGAGCTTTTCGTACAGTTCCTTTTCTTTAGAAACGATGTCTTTCTTTCTTAAAAATCTGACCATCTCTCTGAGAATACCTTCCGCATTCTCGGATTCCAGCTCAGGGATAATCATATCCTGCGTCAATAAATTATGTAGCTTCAATTCTATCTCTCACTTATCAAGATTCAGTCAGGCTCCACCAAGCCATAATTTCCGTCTTTTCTTCGGTATATTACAGCCCATTTTTCTGAGCCTAATTTTCGAAAAACAAATACCTCTTTCTTGTTCAGGTCAAATTGAAGAAAGGCTTCCTCAACTGACATGGGCTTCAGGGAATAGTCCTGACTGCTGATAACTCTCCTTTGCATCTCTTCCGGTTCGATGGGAAGAGGGAAAGCTTCTCTTTCTCTATTTTTTCTTCTTTTCCTACCTCTTAATTTTTCCTTCTCCTTTTTGACTCTCTTCTCTATGCTGTCAAAAGCCAAGCCAAGGGAACTAAGCATATCATGCGTCTCTTCCACAGCATTTAAAGTCGCCCCTTTGGTTTTCACATTGATCTCGACTTTATGTCTGTATTTTTCAACAGAGAGAATAAGGTCAGCATCTACCTTATGTCCCAAAATTTTCGCAAAAGATCTAAGTCTTTTTTCACAGTACCGTTTTATTTCAGGAGTTATACTTGTATGTCGCGCTGTAAGATTTAAACTCATTAAGCTTCCTCCATCTCGAACTTTCTCTTCCTTATGTGGGAGGGTTGTATCCGGAGTTGCTTCCTGTATTTGGCCACTGTCCGACGAGCAACTTTTAAGTTTTCCCTGGTTAGTACTTCTCCTATTTCAATATCACTTAATGGATCTCCTTTATCTTCACTTTCTATAAGTTTTTTAATCCTCTCCTTGATCCTTAAGGAAGAAATTTCTTCGCCAAAATCTCCCGAGAGGGCTTTGTGGAAAAAATACTTTAGCGAAAAGACACCTCGAGGTGTCATCATGTATTTGTTGGCGACCACTCGCCCTACAGTAGACTCATGGACACCAATCTCCTGGGCCAGCTCAATTAAAGTTAAAGGCTTAATGTGTTCAATCCCCTTCTCGAGAAAATCTTTTTGTTTCTCCACGATGTATTTTGCTACTTTAAAAACCGTTCGATTCCTCTGGTCCAGGCTTCGCAAAAACCAAAATGCTTTTTGCATCTTATCCTTCAAGAACCTGTATGTTTCAGGATTATCTTTTGAAGCTTGAGACAGAAGTTTTTTATAGTAGCTGCTAATTCTCAACCGAGGTAAGCTTTCGTTATTTAGCACGATATTAAGCTTACCGTCTTCCTTGGTAACAGTAATATCTGGAACAACATAAAATGTTCTCTCCTGACTGTATTTCATTCCGGGCGTTGGATCCAAGCCCTTGATAATTTCCATATGATACTTTACTGCTGACAGAGAAATACCAAGCACCTTTGCCAGATGAGAATAATCGGATTTTTCCACAAGATGAAGATGGTGGTTAATGATTGTACAAGCTATCTCATCCTTGATTTGAAGATATTCAATTTGAGCCAAGAGCGCTTCCTTGAGGGTTAGGCTCCCTACACCTACGGGATCAAATTCTTTTATTTTCTTTCTGACCTCATTTACCTTCTCCACAGAAGTCTTGCATGTTTTTGCTATTTCTTCTACAGAAGTAGTTAGATAGCCATCTTCATTTATATTCCCGATAATATGCTGGGCAATTTCTTTATCTTTTTCATGAAAAAATGCCAGATTCGCCTGCCAATCGAGATGATCCCAGAGAGAAGTGCTTTTAGAAACGATATTTTCTAGAGAAAGCGCTTCCTTTTTCTCCAAGGAAAAGGAACGAAATTTATCATCAAAATATTCTTGAAAGTAAGTTTCAAATTCTGAGTCTTCGTCCTCTTTTTGGGCCTCCTTGACTCCCTCAGACTCTAAGTCCTCTGGTTTCTCCTCCTGCTCCTTTCCCTTTTCTTCTCTATCTTTCTCTCCTTCTTCGGCCTCTTCTCCTGGTGTTTTTTCTATCGTTTCTTCCTCAGACTCGAGCATGGGATTCTCAGAAAGCTCGGTGTCAATGATTTCGATAAGCTCTAAATTAGTTAAAGGGAGGAGTTTAATAGCCTGCTGAAGAGCAGGAGCAAGAATTAATTTTTGAACTTGCCTCTGCTCCAGCCTTAGTTTCAGAACCATGATTATAACCGAATCGACCTTACTCCATAAAATCAAGAAAGATGAAAATCTTCTCCTAAATAACTTTTCTTTACTTCTTCAGAAAAGACCAATTCCTGGGGAGTCCCTGCCATTAAGATCCTTCCTTTATCGATGATATAAGCCCTATCCGTAATTTTCAATGCTTCCCTAACACTATGGTCTGTTAAAAGAATCCCTATTCTTCTATTTTTAAGGCCCAGGATGATTTCTTGTAAATCAAGGATGGCTAAAGGATCGATGCCAGTAAAAGGCTCATCCAAAAGGATAAATTCAGGAGCCGTGATCAAGGCTCTAGCAATTTCAAGCCTTCTTCTTTCTCCCCCTGATAATGTATAAGCTTTGGCTTTTTTAAGCTTATCAAGCCCAAACTCTTCAAGAATCCCGACAAGATCGCTATTTTCCTTTGATTGGACATTCCACTTCGTCTCCATTATTGACAACAGATTGTCCTCGACACTCAGTCTCCTGAAAGCAGATGCTTCCTGTGGAAGAAGACACAATCCTTTTCTGGCCCTGGCATACATAGGAAGATCCGTAATATCTTCTTCATCCAGATAAATTCGCCCTGAATCTTTAGGAATGAGACCGAGTATTAGAGAGAAGGTTGTCGTTTTTCCTGCTCCATTGGGCCCCAAAAGCCCAACGACCTCTCCTTTTTTAACGCTAAGAGAGACATTATCTACGACTTTTTTCTTTTGATAGCTTTTTTCCAGTTTTATCGCTTCTAGAGAGTCTTTCATTTTTCACGTTTTATTACAGTAACCGACCTTTTTTTTGCCTTATTTTCAACAAGAATTTTATCATTGGCCAGGTAAAAAGTCAATTTATCTCCCCTTGTTATCCCCCCGTCTTTATCTATCAGGACTGGGTTTCCCGAAAGGACAACAGACTCCTTATCCGGATCGTATATCGCTTCTTCTCCCCTTCCTTCTCCAAGATTTCGAACAATGACAACATTCCCGCGGGCAATTATCTTTTCCATGTCTCCTTCCTCTTCGCTCAGATAGACTGAAACGGATTGGGCTCGAACGTCAATGTCCTTAACCTTTAAGGAACTTTTTTTTTCGTAGAAAATAAGATTCTGCTCAGGCTGGAAGGTCATTTTATCGGAAGATATTTCCACTCTTTCCTCTTTTTCTTCATCTTTTGGCTTATGAGGAAAGATGGATTTCACTCCTCCTGTGGAAAGAATTTTTCCCGTCTCTTCATAAAGCACGATTTCCTCGGCAAGCAATATTCTCTTCTCCTGCCATGCTTTTATATCGCCATTAAAAAGAAAACGCTTTTGCTCGTCGAGATATCTCATCTCCTTTGCATTTATAAGAACAGGGTATTCTTTGGAAAAGATGCCTATGCGCTTCTTTTCTCCTTTTTTTGAATTCAGAATAACCTTGACCCCCCTTTTCACCTCTAGGTTATTGTTATCAAGGAAAATGGATATCTCCTCGGAAAAAACCTCGCTGTCTGAAGAAGCTACGCGCGCTCCATATGGACCTTTTCCCTTCACCCGGAGAACATCTGTTTTGTCCTTTATGATTAGGGTATCTCCCTCAATAAGCCTCCTCTCTTCTGAATTTTCTTTTTGGTCGATCATCCTCGCCTTTTTCAACGCCTGAAATTCTTTTAGCTCTCCTTCCTGGTCGAATAAAAATTTTACAGATTCTCCCAAAATATGGGTAGAACTCCCTGAGGAAGATACAAATTTAAAGGAGCAATTCCCGCTCGCTTCTAAGGACTGAACCTTCTGAAAGTCGGCGAAGGCTCTAAGTTCTATCTCCTCTGCTTCGACCTCGCGGATTGCACTTTGAGAAAAAGGAGAAGGCCGCCTCGATGAAGAAATATTTTTCTTCTCCTCTTTTCTAAGAAAAGCTTTGGCTTTACCTTTTAGAACCAAAGTTCTTATATTTTCTTCATCTTCTGACAAATCAAACCTTAAAATCGAAGCTGTGGCACGGCTCTCTCCATGAAAAAGACGCACTCCTCCATCCATCATCCCTTGTCTACTTTTTCGGCTGTATTCCAACCTTTTCCCTTGGGCAATAAGGGGGAAGGACGTTTCAAGATTAGGCCTTAAGCGGAGATGGACGTTCTCCTGGAGGTGTAGCTTTTCTTGCTCCATCAAATAGTCCAACTTCTGGGCAGTCCCGCTGAAGCCCTCTGAGGAAAAACTGACTCCACTTTCGGTACTGAAAAGTTCCTTTGTATTGTCATAACGCAGCGAAACTGATTCAATCACCAAATCCTTGAATTTAACTTTTCCCTGGCCAGATAATACAAAATGATTCCAGTCTTTGTCATAGACAACTTCATTGCCGTAGATGAAAACATCTTTGCCTTCTCTTTTCTTCAGAAAAATAATTTCTACATTCCCCTCAGCGTGATAATTCTTATCTTCACCAACATAATGCTTATCTGCCTTGAACCGGATACTTTCCTCTCCTCCCTTGATTTCGAAATGGACAATCTTATCTTTCTTCTCTATTTTCTGCTGAGTAAGATCATCAGTTTTCAGAGGGACCTGAGGCTTTCCAAGTGGGCGAATCATAAAATATCTTACAATTATAGCCAGAAGTATTATAAATAGAATTATTATCCCGGCTCTTATGATCTTCGGGAAATTCATGTTTTTTCCTTAAAATCTATCCGCTATGTTTTTATGTCTTCAAGAGAAAGGCTGAGCTTTTCTTCCCCCATATATTCGGAAAATTGAAAAGAATAAGCCAAATCGATTTTATCGCCTTTCTGGATGCTCTGGGCCCATTCACCTTTATCCCACCCAAGAGCTTCAAAAATCCTTCCTTTCTGCTGTACCAAAAGCTTAGCGTGCTTTCCCTTAATTTTCTGGGGTTCCCTCACGACTTCTGCTTTTTCAGTCATAAAAATTGGCTTGGGATTTCCAACTCCAAATGGAGAAAGGAGATAAAAATTATCGATGAAACCAGAGCTTATATCAGAAAAATCTATCTTCGAGTCTATGTATATTTTTCTTTTTAAATGCTCATCAGTTATTCTCGAGTCGACATAGGCATTTGCCGCCTTTTTAAAAGGTGTCAGATTTTCCTGAGCAATTGCACAACCAACGGCCATTGAATGTCCTCCATAATTCAGGAACAAATCTTTACATTCATCCAAACACGCAATAAGGGGAAATTCATCGATGCTTCTCCCTGAGCCATATGCCTTTCCATCCTCATAGGAAAAGATCAAAACAGGCCGATGAAAAAGATCTTTAAGCTTTGAGGCGATAATACCGATCACTCCACGGTGCCATTCCTCGCAGCCCAGTATTAGAAATTTGTAGCGTTTATCAAGGCTTCTTTCCCTTATTTTACTCAAGGCCTGTTCATAAATTTTCTGCTGTGTTTTCTGCCTCTTGGAATTCAGCTTATCAAGGTGGCTTACAAGTTCAACCGACTCTGGAAGAGAATCCGTAAAAAACAGCTTGACAGCTAAATCAGTCATTCCCATTCTTCCAGCAGCGTTAATCCTCGGCCCAATTCTGTACCCGATATCTCCCGCAGAGACTCTTCTTCCACTCAAACCGCAGGATTCCATCAGACTTAATAATCCAGTATTTGCAACCTTTTCCAACCCCTTTAGTCCGAACTTAACAAAAAGCCTGTTTTCACCTTTCAATTCTGCAACATCAGCTATTGTTCCTATTGAGACCATCTTCAAATAATGGGGAAGAGAAGAAGACTTTCCTTCCTCTTCAAAAAGAGCCTGGATCAGCTTGAAGGCCACTCCAATTCCGGCTAACCTCCTATCAGGATATCCGGAGTCGTTAAGTACAGGGTTGAGGATTGCCTTAGCTTCAGGAAGGATATCTCCCGGCAGATGATGGTCAGTTATGATGATATCAATCCCTGCCTTTTTAGCTTTTTTCGTAAACTGCGTCGCTTTTATCCCGCAGTCAACACTGATTACTAAGCTAGCTTTTCTTTCAAGGACAATTTCAATATGCTCCTCTTTAATCCCGTATCCTTCCTTCAATCTCTCAGGGATGAAGTAATCTACTTCTGCTCCTAAGGATTCCAGGGCCTTGGAGAGGATAACGACAGAGAGAATACCATCCACATCGTAATCGCCAAAAATCAATATTTTCTCCCTCCGGGAAACCGCCTGTCTGATTCTCTCCACTGCCTTCTTCATGTCTCTCATCAAAAAAGGATCATGAAGGCCTTCCAAAGTACCGAAAAGAAATTTACCAGCAGATTCTGCATCGCACAAATTCCGGTTAACCAATATCTGAGCAATTTCTGAAGGAATATCAAGCTCAGCAGAAAGAGTCTTCGCTTCCTCCCGGTAAGGAGGTAGTACCCAAATAGTTTCGATCATAAGCTCTTAAATTTAACATAAAAAAAAGGGACAGGCTACTTTTTTATCGGGGGTTATAAGGGCTTTATCGGGGACGTTCCCCGTACTACATTTATAAAAAGAGCGGGGCCGCCCGAAGCCCTCGGGGTCAGGCCTTATCCTACTGAACGCCATGAGGGCAAGAAACAGGAAAAGATCTTTTCCCGATGACAAGGCCTGACCCCACAAATTAAATTGCGTTTGTATGAATAAAAGCAAAAAACAAGACCTGACCCCACATGGTGAAACAAGACCTGATCCCACATTGTGACCCCACAATAAAAATCTGATCGGGAGCGAGGCTATTTTCCAAAACCTTCTCCAAGGACAACAGAAAAAGAGGTCTGTCCCTTTTTTTCTTGCTGTACTCTTGCTATTATGGCATTCCATTGGATAAGGCCTGATAGCAATACTGAATTGACTTTAAAAAACTCGAAAAATATAATAATTGTGCTGTGAACGGGAATCTAAAAGAAAAACTAGCGGAAACGCGAGAAACCTTTAAAAAAAGGTTCGAAGAACTTCTACGGAGTGACAAAGACAGAGAAGAAGTTCTTGATAAGCTCGCCGAATCCATGATTCTGGCTGATATTGGAATCCATTCTACTGAAAGAATTATTAATTCTATCAGGGAAAAGAGCAAAAAAAGCGATTCTTTCAAGACAATTAAAAAAATATTAGAGGAGGAGATCATCAATACTCTCGCCCAATTCTCCTCCGATTTCAACCTTGATCACTCTCATTCTGTTATCATGATGGTAGGAGTAAACGGCGGGGGAAAGACAACTTCCTTGGCTAAGTTAGCTTATAGTTTTACAAAGGAAAGAAAGAATGTATTGATGGTGGCGGCTGACACATTCAGGGCAGCTGCCCAGGAACAGTTAGCATTATGGGGGAAAAAATTAAATATTCCTGTAATACAAGGCCAGTACGGATCTGACCCTGCTTCTGTCGTTTACGACTCCATTCAATCCTTAAAGGCCCGTTCCTTACAGCTTCTTCTTGTGGATACTGCCGGAAGAATACACACCAACACCAATTTAATGAAGGAGTTAGAAAAGATTAAACGTATCATCTCAAGAGAAATCGAAGGAGCTCCCCATGAGATATTGCTAGCTTTGGATGCCAGTATAGGCCAAAACGCTCTGATTCAAGCCAAGGAATTTCTTAAGTTTTCGGGTTTAACCGGAATTTTCCTCACTAAACTGGATGGAACAGCAAAAGGAGGAAGTGTTATCAGCATAGTAGACGAATTGAAGCTTCCGATTAAATTCATAGGTACCGGAGAAAATGAAAAGGACATACTTTACTTCTCTCCCCAGGATTTTGCGAGAGCCCTTCTTTCATGAAAAACCTTAAAGATATTTTCTACCTCGAGATGGCCTATGCCTTAGCTGAAAAAGCTAAAGGATGGGCAAGTCCGAATCCCTACGTAGGCACAGTGATCGTGCACAAAGATGTGATCGTAGGCCATGGTTATCATGTAAAACCCGGCCAACTCCATGCTGAAGCTCTAGCTCTCCAGAGAGCAGGCCCTCTTTCCCGAAACAGCACTGCTTATATCACTCTTGAACCCTGTGTTCACTGGGGAAAAACACCTCCTTGTACGGAAGCGATACTTCAGGCCCGCCTGAAAAGAGTGGTTATCTCTGCTCTCGATCCAAATCCTCTTGTTTTTAAAAAGGGATTCAAAAAAATAAAGCAGGCTGGAATAGAAGTCTCTTCGGGTCTTCTCGAGGAGAAAAACAGACGGCTGAATGAAGTGTACTTAAAATACATCACAAAAAAAATCCCTTTTGTCATCGCTAAAGCTGCCATCAGTGTCGATGGGAAAATTGCCACCAGAAAATTTTCGTCCCGATGGATCTCTTCTCAGCAAACAAGAGAATATTTTCATCTTTTAAGAGGGGAGTATGATGTGCTTATGGTTGGTATAAACACGCTTATCAAGGACGATCCCCTGCTTACTGTGCGCCATCCTAATTGGAAAGGAAAGAAAATAGTGCGCGTAATCCTCGACTCCCACCTTCGCTTTCCTTTTGGGGCTAAAATTCTCTCAACCCTCTCCCAGGGAAAAATTATTGTTTTTTCTCTTAAGAAAGCCTCCCAAAAGAAAGCCGATGCTTTGCGCAAAAAGGGAGTAGAGGTCATCTCTTTTTCTTCACAAACTTTGGACTTAAAGGAAGTTCTATCCTGGCTGGGAAAGAATGAGATGTCGAGCGTGCTGGTGGAAGGCGGCAGCCGGGTGCTGACATCAATGTTCGAAAAGAAACTGGTAGATAAAATAATTATATCCATCTCTCCCAAATTGATCGGGGGAAAGCAAGCGCCGGCTCTTTTCCAAGGAGAAGGTGCAGACTTCATTAAAAATTCTCTGCATTTGAAGAGAACAAACTCTTTTCAAATTGATGAAGACATCATCATGGAGGGATATCTCTAATGTTTACAGGAATCATTCATCATACAGGTTTATTTAAAGGATACCGCCGGGGAAAACAAGAAATAACTGCCGAGGCTCCTTCCATCATTTCTCAAATTGAGGTCGGCGAAAGCCTGGCTGTGAACGGGGTCTGTTTGAGCCTCATTAAAAAAGAGAATAAAGCCCTTTTCTTTAATCTCTCTCAGGAAACCATTCAAAAAACCACACTGGGCTCACTTAGACAGGGTGAAATGCTCAATCTCGAGCAACCTCTTACCCTTTCTTCTCCCTTAAGTGGCCACATCATCACAGGTCATGTCGACTCCCGAGGAAAGGTCCTCCTGATTTCGCAAAAAAAACCAGGAAAAAGACTGAAAGTCTCCTTTCCTCCAGAGCTCAGGCCCTATTTTATCCCTGAGGGTTCAGTAGCCTTGAACGGAGTTAGCTTGACCATAGCTCGTTTAAGTCCCCCTTCGTTCGATGTTGAGCTTATCCCCATCACATTAAAAAATTCTAATCTTGGTACCTTAAAAAGAGGAGATGCGGTCAACGTAGAATGTGACATGATCGGAAAATACGTGTATAATTGGATGAGTAAAGACAAGAGATAAAACGATAGGAAAAGAGAGTGGATGTGAAATGAAAAGGAAATCACAAGTTGTTTCAGTAGAACAAGCTCTAAAAACAGTAAAGGACGGAAAGCTCATCATTATCGTCGATGATGAAGACAGGGAGAATGAAGGTGACCTTATGGTTGCTGCTGAAAAAGCAACTCCAGAAGTCATCAATTTCATGACCAAACACGGGCGGGGTCTTATCTGTATGCCCCTGACAGAAAAAAGGCTTAGGGAACTTGATATCCCTTTAATGGTTCGAGATAACACAGCTCCCTTCCAAACAGCCTTTACCGTTTCCATAGACGCTAAAAAGGGAGTCACGACGGGTATTTCGGCCCATGACCGGGCGAAAACAGTTCTGACTGCCATAGACCACAAAACGCGCCCCGCAGACCTAACTCGACCCGGGCATATCTTTCCCCTTCAAGCACAGGAAGGCGGCGTTCTGGAAAGAGCGGGTCAGACTGAGGCAGCACTGGACATCACTCGTCTGGCTGGACTAAAGCCTGCAGGCGTCATCTGCGAAATCATGAACGAAGACGGTACAATGGCCAGGATGCCTCAACTTGAGGAATTTAGCCAGGTTCATAATATTCCCATCCTGACTGTCGCAGATCTCATAAAATACAGGATGAGGCATGAAAGGCTTGTCAATAAAATTGCAGAAGCCGATTTGCCGACTAAGTTTGGGCACTTCAAGGTGATGATTTTTGAAGACAGCATCCATAAGGAACAGCATATAGCCCTGGTCAAAGGAGAAATAAAAAAGGATGAACCTACACTTGTCCGTGCTCACTCTCAGTGTTTGACTGGAGACACCTTTGGTTCGGTTCGCTGTGACTGTGGAGAGCAGCTTCAGCGATCCATGGAAATGATCAGCGAAGAAGGAAAGGGAGTCATCCTTTACATCCTCAATCATGAGGGAAGAGGTATCGGCTTCGCCAACAAAATCAAAGCCTATGCCATCCAGGAACAGGGAGTAGATACTGTTGAAGCCAACCGAAAACTGGGCTTTAAGGCTGACCAGAGGGACTACGGAATAGGAGCTCAAGTCCTGGTTTCCCTTGGAGCCAACAGGCTCCGTCTGATCACCAATAATCCTCGAAAATTCATCGGTCTTTCAGGATATGGATTAGAAATTGTGGAAAGGGTGCCTATCGAAATCCCTCCTAACAAGGCAAACCTCAAATACCTGAAGACCAAGAAAGAAAAAATGGGTCATATCCTGGATATGGTCTAAAACAAAAAACTTGCTTCTACCTTAAAATCTAACCCTCATAAGATTTTTTCTTTTCAAGAATAAAAGTAACGGGGCCATCATTGACCAAATGGACATCCATAAGAGCCCCAAAAATTCCTGTTTCGATCTTAAAACCTCTCTGCCTTATTAGATCAACAAAATAACGAAAAAGCTCCTCCGCTCTTTCTGGCAACTCAGCTCTGTCGAAACTGGGCCTCTTTCCTTTTTGCACTGAGCCAGCAAGAGTGAACTGAGAGACTGCAAGCACTTCTCCTCGAATCTCTGGCAAGGAAAGGTTCATTTTTCCTTCCTTATCCGGGAAAATCCGAAGCTCCACCACTTTTTTGGCCAGATATTGAGCATCATCCTCTGAGTCTCCTTTTTCAATGCCGACAAGAAGGCAAATTCCCCGCTCTATTTCTCCCGTTGTCTTTCCCTTAACTTCAACCGATGCCTGTTTGACTCTCTGCAAGACAATCTTCATCCTCTTCCTCTCATTCCTTCAAAATTCTCTCTCGAGAAAAGACATCTCTTATGCTTCTTAATTCTTCATGGCTAAAAAGCATATTTATCAAGAGATAAATGATTATTCCTATCATAATAGCCGAAAGCAAAACTCCAAGCTGTTCTAGGAATACAAGGCGTGGGAAATCAAAATAGCCCATAAAAAACCATACAGCCAATCCCATCCCAGCAGCTGAAAAAGAAGATTTCAAAACCGATGCTGAATACCCTTTCCGCTCTATCTTCCCGATTTTTCTCTCCAGCAAGATAAAAAGAAGAAAGAAATTCAAGGCGGCGGAAATGGAGAGGGCTAAAGCTATGCCTCCTACCCGTAAGGGGTTCATCAAAATCAAAGAGAACGAGATATAGCTTATCATCACAAAAAAGGCGACAATAACAGGGGTTTTAGTGTCTTTCAGGGAATAAAAGGCAGAGGCCAAAATTTTTACTCCTGAGATAAAAGGAAGCCCAAAAGAAAAAAAGAACAGGCATGAAGCACTGATGGCTGTTGATTGTTCATCAAAGACACCCCTTTGAAAAAGAACTTGGATGATAGGACGGCTCAAAACAAGCAGCCCAACCATAGCGGGAATAGTAATAAAAAATACCAGCTTAAAAGAGAAAATAAGAGTCCTTTTCATACCCTGAATATCGCGCTGGGCAGTCAATTCGGATAGAGTGGGAAGGAGGGCAATGGAAAGGGCGATGGAAAAGATTCCCAGGGTAAGCTCCTGAACTCTTGTGGCATAGTAAAGAGAAGAGACACTTCCTTCCTCTAAAACAGAGGCAATAATCCGGCTTATAGCAAGGTTTATCTGGATAATCCCAGCGCCAAATATGCCCGGAATCATAAGTTTGGCCACCTTACGAACGGCTGGGTGGTTGAAAGAGAGGCTTATTTTGAACCGCATTCCCCTTCGCCAGAGATAAGGAAGCTGGAATGCAAGCTGAAAAACACCTCCGAGGACAACCCCAACCGCAAAAACAAGAGCCGGCTCTTCCGCCTTTCTGGCAAAAAGAACCGCGATACTGATTATCGCCAGATTGAAAAGGACAGGAGTAAAAGCAGGAACAAAAAATTTATGGAAAGAATTCAGAATGGCCATGGCTAGCGCGGCTAAACTGATTAAAAATATGTAGGGAAACATTATTCGAGTAAGAAAAATTGTCAGCTCCCATTTCCCTTCAACAGCCCCAAAACCAGGGGTTATAATTTTAACCAAAAGAGGAGAAAAGACGATACCTAAGACTGCGATGGCAGCCATAACAAGGGTCAAATTAAAAAAGAAGGCATTGGCAAATTTCCAGAGCTCTTCTTTCGATTTTTCCTTTCTTTCCTGAGTAAAAACGGGTATAAAAGCAGCCGTCATCGCCCCTTCGCCTGTCAATCTTCTGAGCAAATTGGGGATGATATAGGCGATGTAAAAGGCATCAGCACTTTTTCCTGTTCCCAGGTAATATGCCTGGATCATGTCTCTGATATAACCAAATACTCTGCTCAGCAGGGTCGGCGCGGCCACTGCAAAAGTCGACTTCAGCAATCTTTGATTTCGGTCCTTTTGCTTCATCATTTCCTTAATAAAGGGGACAGGCTACTTTTTCTGTATGCACAAGAAATGGAGCCAGGCCCCATTTTATGCCTGTATCTTTTATGTGCAATTTTGAAAATGGGGCCTGGCCCCATTTCTTGTGTCTACTTTTTCTGGGCGTGTTTTCGAGACATTCTGCCTGATAAATCATTTTGTCTTCCATCATGAAAAAGAAATACTTTCCTTCCCAGAGGTTGACTTTGGAACAGAGATATCTTATCATACCATTTTCAAAAAAGAGAGAGAAATGGCCATTCATAAATCAGCAATACAACAGTGGAAACGCAGCCTGCGCAGGAATGCTATAAACAAAAGAAACAAATCTGCTCTCCGTAGTCAGATAAAAAGACTAAATGAGGCCATTAATAAGAAGGACCAGGAAGCAGCCCGGAAGCTTCTCCCTCCCACTTTTTCCCTCATCGATAAATCAATCAAAAAAGGGACGATTCATGAAAACAAAGGAAACAGACACAAGTCAAGATTGAGCCAGCAGGTTGAAATGATTAATCCCTCTGTTCCCTCCAAGTAATTCTTTCTTTCTTTCGAGGCTCACAATAATTAAACAGGAAGCTTTCTAGAAGTGTCTGAGGAGTGAGAGAGGTTGTCTTCAGCTTTAAATCGACCTCTTCAAGCTCAGTCAAAACTCGATTCAAATCTCTCAGGGAAAATTTTTCAACTAAAGAGAAAAATTCCCTGAATTTAGTCGTATAAAAGTTTCCAAATTTTTCATGGATTTGGGGCCTCAATTCCTTGAAAACCGCCTTCCTATCCATACTTTTCTCTTTAAGCAAAAGCTTGGCCAAAAAAATATCACGAAAAAACTTGGCCATTGAACCCAGGATATATTCAGGCTTCACTCCGTCTTTGAACAAGTTATTCAAAACGATAAGACTCCGTTCAAAATCAACCTTTCCCAGGCTATCAGCAATTTCCCACTCAAAAAAAATCTTAACCCAACCGGAAACCTGGTTGACATCATCCAATTCGATCTCTTTTTTTTCGCCTACGAATGTTATAAGTTTCTCTATCTCATTGTTCACCCTTCTCATATCATTCCCGGCGAGCTCCTGGAGCCTTATTTTCGCTTCAAAAGCCGCTGTCTTTCCCTGAGAAAGAAATTTTTTATCCATCCAGGCAAAAAGAGCTCTCTCCTTTAAATATCTTAACTCTTTCAAGCTAACCACTGCTGAAGAAAGGGATGAAAAAAATCTGAAGAGGGAGGTATTTTTTTTTATTTTCCCAGAGAATACGATGACGATGACGGTCTTCGAAGGAGGAGAGGAAAAATAGTCTTTCAATATTGATTTCTCCATGGAGGAAAGGCTTTCCTTCTTACCTTTAGGAACTTCGACGGCAATTATCCGACATGGGGAGATAAAGATAGGAAGTGCTCTGGCCGAATCGATGACATCCGCCCATGAGTTATCTTCAAGGTTGAATCTCTCCACACTGTAATCCTGAATATCGGGAGAAATCAGGGCTTCTTTGAGTTCGTTAATAAATTCCCAGGCAGGAAAAGTATCCTCTCCATAAAAAAAATAACAGGGGATAAGAGTCTCTTCTTTTATTCCTTTACCCTGGAAACTTGCCACTCTCCTAAAATCCTTCTAAAATCGTGCTCACTAAACTCCTAGCGAATTTCACACTGACCTTGTCCAAAGCTTCTGATTCAACGGTCTCAAAATCTACCCCTTCTGGCACCTCGTATTCTTCCACATATTGAAAATTTGGATTGGAAAAGATAATTTTCTGATTAACCATATCTTTCAGGATAATCTTGGCCACAACAGTGATGTTGTACCGGTCAGCCGTTGCCTCTTTAGAAAAAGCTATAGGGATAACATGGAAGCCGGTGATTTCCCCTATTAAGACAGCATCTGCGGACTCCATATTTCCGGTGATCTCTACTTTTCCTCTGGCTACAATCTCATCAATGACGCTTTGGGTCAACTTCAAGTCCAGCTCAAAGCGTGTGGTTAGGTTTTTGAACATGGGAATGTTCATTTTCTTTATATTAGGAGGGAGGAAGCTCCCTGTCCCCCGAAGATGGTAACCGCAATGGAGAAAGAAAAAGCATACTAGAAAAAGCAAAAAAATTCTTTTCATAACAGGCTCATAAAAAACATTTACAATACTATGTTAACCAGTTTGTTTTTGATGTAAATTATTTTTTTGATCTTTTTCTCTCCTACAATATTTTTGATTCGATTTGAACCCAGAGCCATTTCTTTTATTTGGTCCTCAGCTAAATCTCTTTCCGCTTCAAACTTGTCCCTCAGCTTGCCGCTGACCTGAACAACAATGGTGACCTTCTCCCCGGTAGCTAAGTCCGGATCGAAAGGCGGCCAAGGAGAGTGGATAAGAAAAGTCTTATGACCCATTCTTTCCCATATTTCTTCACAAAGATGAGGGGCAAAAGGTGAAAGAAGTAAAACAAGGCTCTCCAGGGATTTCCTTAGCAGATTTTTCCCTCTAACGCTTTGACTCAACGTCTCCTTTTCTTTCTTGATCAGGTTGTAAAACTCCATTATAGAACTTATAGCAGTATTCAAATGGTATCTTTTATCAATATCATTACTGACTTTTCTTATAGTCTGGTGCATTTTTATTCTCAGTTTACTGGCTTTTTCCTCAATTCCTGTTCCTTTTCGAGAACTGCTCTTCTCTTTAAACAGATCCAGATTTTCCTGCATTGTCGCCCAGAGACGATTCAGGAATCTGTAGCTCCCATCTATCCCTTCATCGTTCCAGATGAACTCTTTTTCCGGAGGAGAAGCGAAAAGAATGAAAAGCCTCAGCGAATCTGCTCCGTATTTTTCTACTATACCGTCAGGATCGACAACATTTCCCTTTGACTTGGACATCTTGGCTCCGTCCTTGACAACCATGCCCTGGGCAAGCAAGCGAGGAAAAGGCTCATCTATTAACGTTAATCCAAAATCTCTGAAATATTTGCAGAAAAAACGAGCATAAATCAGATGAAGAATTGCATGTTCCACCCCTCCTATATAAAGATCAACGGGAAGCCAGTAATCGGCAGCTTGAGGGCTAAAAGGAAGCTTTTCTTCGCTAGGGGAAGTATAACGAAAGAAATACCATGATGAATCAAAAAAAGTGTCCATGGTATCTGTTTCCCTCCGTGCATCCCCTTTGCATTTGGGACATGTCGTCTTGACAAAGCTTTCCACTTTTTCAAGAGGAGAACCTTCCTCTCCTTTTAATTCAACATCGAGAGGGAGTACAACTGGCAAATCTTCATACGGAACTCCTACTATTCCGCAGTTCTGGCAGTGAATAACTGGGATAGGGGTACCCCAATAGCGCTGCCTGGAAATGCCCCAGTCCCGGATCCGATAGAGTATGCTTTTTCTTCCGAATCTCTTCTCTTGCGCATGCTGACCCATCTCCTCCATAGCTTCAAGAGAAGGTTTCTTAGAGAAAGGTCCGGAATTAACAACCACTCCATAATCTTCAAAAGACTCTTCCGGCTCTCCCGGAGGAGATTCCCCTTCAGGAACAATTACAACCTTTATTGGCAAGGAATATTTATTAGCAAACTCGAAATCTCTCTGATCATGGGCAGGAACAGCCATGATCGCCCCGGTTCCGTATTCCATCAATACATAATTGGAGATCCAAATCGGAATCGCTTCACCGCTGAAAGGATTAATGGCTTTCTTACCTGTATCTATTCCCTCCTTTTCTACTTCTCTTGGTTCCTTCCTGAAACGGAGGTTCTCTATATTCTTATCTATCCACTTCTGTGATTTTCCTCTCTGTCTTGAATCAGCGATCAACTCCTTACTTAACGGATGTTCAGGAGAAAGCGCCAAAAATGTAGCCCCATAGATTGTATCAACCCTCGTGGTAAATACCTCTATTGATAGGGGAGTATCAGGAATAGGAAAAGTGATATAAGCTCCCGTACTCTTTCCGATCCAATTTTTTTGCATAAGAAGGACATGTTCAGGCCATTTTTCCAAAAGATCATGACCTGAAATAAGCTCTTCTGCATAATCTGTAATCTTCAAGAACCATTGCTCCATTTCTTTCAGCTTGACGAGAGACTCGCACCGCCAGCACCGCTCCTCGATTACCTGTTCGTTCGCCAGCACGGTTTGGCATTGGGGGCACCAGTTAACCTTGCTTTTCTTGCGGTAAGCCAAATCCCTTTCAAGCATCTTCAGAAAAATCCACTGATTCCATTTGTAATACTTTGGTAAACAGGTGTTAACTTCTCTCGACCAGTCATAGCTGAAGCCTATTCTTTTCAGCTGACTTCTCATATGGGCTATGTTGCGAAGAGTCCATTCTTGAGGATGCACTCCCTGAGTAATTGCGGCATTCTCAGCTGGCATCCCAAGCGCATCCCATCCGATTGGATGGATCACGTTGAAGCCCTTCATCATCTTATAGCGGGAAATCACATCCCCGATCGTGTAATTTCGGACCTGGCCCATGTGGATGGCCCCAGAAGGGTATGGGTACATTTCGAGGCAGTAATATTTTGATTTTTGGGGATCCTCACGAGACAGAAAAACTTCTTTTTCTTCCCAGATCTTTTGCCATTTTTTCTCAATCTTCTGGAAATTATACTCTTCTTTCATCTTTTGCATCTTCTTAAGTTATTTTCAGAAATTAGGACAGAAGAGAAACAGCCTCTTTTTTTGTCCTTTTTTTCTTTGAAATTCAATCATAAATATTAGATTTATTACCCCTAAAAGTCAAGATAATGCAGTCAGATCATGCGGAGTAATATACTCAATGGTACTCAATGGGGTCAGGTCTTGTTTTTTGCTTTTTCTCATATAAACACAATTTAATTTGTGGGATCAGGCCTTGTCATCGGGAAAAGATCTTTTCCTGCTTCTTGCCCTCATGGCATTCTGTAGGATAAGGCCTGACCCCGAGGCTTCGGGCGTCCCCGCTCTTCTCATAAAAGGGCAGGCGAACATGGCATAATCTCATCATGAAGAAAAGAGATCTCTGTGTCGTTTTCATCCTTGTATTGAAATTTTAATGCATTTGTATGAGATGTTCTAGACAAGCAAAAAACAAGACCTGACTCCTTCGGATGACCCCTTAGGACTTGATTATTGTTGGAAAATTATATATTTTTTTCATTGTATTTCGAAAAAATTTAATTTCTAATCTTTTAAAATGGCACTTATCGAAGTAAAAGACCTTTCTGCAGGATACGGAAACGGGTATGTTTTGGAGAATATTTCCTTCTCTCTGAAAGAGGGGGAGTTCCTCTCTATTCTTGGACGAAATGGTTCAGGTAAAAGCACATTGATAAAAGCCCTCCAAGGACTACTAAAGAATGCTTCTGGTCAAATCACGGTTGATGGTGAAGATATCTTTTCTTTAAAAGCGCGGAAGCTCGCTAAAAAAATAGCATATGTTCCCCAGATATTCAGCTTCTCCTTTGAATTCAGCGTAATGGAAACTATTCTTATGGGAAGGTACATTCATCAAGGCCGTCTGGGAAGCATCTCTTCCTCAGACTCCAGGATGGTAGAGGAAGTCATTAGCCTCACCCAGATTGACCACCTAAAGGATAAAAAGATAGCTCATCTAAGCGGTGGTGAACGCCAGAGAGTCTTCATCGCTCGGGCATTAGCCCAGGACACTCCCTTTCTTTTTCTCGATGAACCCAGTTCCCATCTGGATATAAGCTATCAGGTAGAGATTTATCAGATACTTAAGCACCTGCAAGAAGAGAAAGGCAAAACCATCCTCACCACCGAGCACAACATTAACCTTGTTATTCCTTATTCTCAGAGGCTGATGTTCTTAAAAGAGGGTAAAATTAGGGCCTTAGGTGAACCAGAAAAGTTGATAACACAGGGGAACATCAAAGATGTTTTCGACGCAGATGTAGAAATAAGAGAAAATATCCACTCAAAGCTCCCTGAAATATCTTTAATTCCAAAAGAAGGGAAGAAGTCGTGAACTCGAAAAAAATGCTGTCAGTTTTTCTGTTATTTTCGCTTAATGCTGTTCTCTTTGGAAACCAGCAGAAAATAATAAAGGACGACCTGGATTTCCCTTATACTTTAACTTCTCCTCCTCAAAGAATCATTTCCCTGGCCCCCAACATCACAGAGATTCTTTTTGATCTGGATTTAGGGGAAAAAGTTGTCGGAGTTACCCGCTATTGTGATTTCCCGGAGAAGGCGTTGAAGAAAGAAAAAATCGGAGGGATGATTGACCTTAATCTAGAAAAGATAATCGCCCTGAAACCTGATTTAATCATAGGCTTTCGAGGAAATCCTATCAGAACCGTCGAGCGCCTCAGAGGCCTCCACCTTCCTTTGTTTGTCTTAGAAGCAGGAACAAATCTTGAAACGATATTCATCATCATCGAGAAAATAGGAACAATCTCCCAAAAGGAAAAAAAGGCAGAAATCCTTGTAGAATCTCTGAAAAAAAGATACGGCGAAACTCAGGCAGCGCTTCGAAATGTGCAGCATGAGCCAAGAGTCTTTCTCTCTATCCATGGCACTGGTCTCTGGACCTGCGGAAAGGGGAGTTTCCTTAACGACCTTGTCGAAAAAGCCAGAGGAGTGAATATTGCCGGAAACATACGCAGAAAATGGCTTCACTATAATCGAGAACAACTCATCCATGATAACCCTGAAGTCATCATCATCTTATCCAGGTCACAAAGAGAATTCTCTAATGTCAAAGATTGGATAAAAAATGAGGCTCATCTAAAGGGAATCAAAGCCGTTGAAACAGACAGAATTTATTTTCTAGATGAAAACCTCGCCACCAGGCCAGGTCCTCGCCTTATAGATGCTCTTGAAGAACTGGCTCGAATCCTCCATCCTCCATTTTTTAAGGAAGAGCGTTGAAATCAAAGGCGAAAAAACTCAGGCTTCTCCTTGTTCTTCTTATTCTTCTTGTTGCAGGTTTTTTAATTTCTCTTCTTGAAGGGCCTGTTGAGACGAATTTTAATGATTTATGGAATCTTATCATCAATAACGATAGCACCTTTAGGACAATCTTCATTGACCTCAGGCTTTCCCGGGCACTTTTAGCTTTCCTGGTAGGAGCTAGCCTCTCGCTTTCCGGGGCAATCCTCCAAGGATACTTCCAAAATCCAATGGCTGGTCCGTTTGTTGTCGGCGTCTCCTCTGGAGCTTCCTTCGGGGCTGTCCTCTGTATTTATCTTGGACTAAACATACGAATCACCGGTTTCTCTCTTCAGAGTATTTTTGCTTTTGTCTCAGGATTTGCCATTGTCTCTCTTGTCTATCTCCTCTCCCAAAGAAAAGGTGTTTTTAAGGTTGAAACTCTGCTTCTGACAGGAATTGCCGCCGGGGCTCTTGCCTCAGCTCTAACGTCCTTTCTGATATTCCTAAAAGTAGACTCCTTCGAGCAGGCTGTTTTCTGGCTCCTGGGAAGCTTTGCTCTTTCTGACTGGAATCAAATAACTGCTGTCGCCCCTTATTTTTTCCTTTGTTTTATCATCGCTCAGTGCCTGGCCAAGGACATGAACCTCCTGGTTTTGGGGGATGATGTAGCCCACTCATTGGGTTGTCCGGTTAATAGCGTCAGGAAAACCTTCCTGGTTATTTCAACGTTCCTCGCTGCTTCATCTGTCTCTGTCAGCGGAATCATCGGCTTTGTCGGCCTTATTGTTCCCCATGGGATTCGTATTCTCATAGGGCCCGATCACAGGCATCTCTTCTTCTTTTCCTCTCTAACAGGTGGAATCGTTCTCCTCTACTCGGATTTTCTGGCCCGTACTATCCTCCAGGGCGAGCTACCCATCGGAATCATCACTGCAATCGTGGGTGCTCCGTTCTTCATCTATCTCCTCAGCAAGCGAAGATAAAGAAGAAGCATATCCATATCCGGTATCGCTAATTGCTAAGGTATAGATTTTGGGAATCAGCCTAGCTACCTTCAGATTTTTAACACCATTCTCCATTCGCTCTTCTTGGTGTCTACGTAACTCGCTGGGGTCAGGCCTTGCCATTGGGTGAAGATATTTTCTTACTGCTTGCTCTTATGGCTTGGGGTCAGGCCTTGCCATCATGAGAAGATGTTTTCTTACTGCTCGCCCTTATGGCATTCTTCAGGATAAGGCCTGACCCCTCGCCTGACCCCCTCGACGCCCTTCTCCGTCGGGTTCCCTAGCTTGGCGAAGGCTGTATGGTGAAAAAACCGTGAGGAAGGCTGAGCGGGCGTTGCGAGGAGCGAAGAAGATTCCTTCGCTTCGCTCGGAACAGGCTGCGCAATCTCTTAAATAAGGAGAGGAGAGCGAAGCCAGTATCCGAATTCAGAAAAAGGGGGCAGTCCCCTTTTTCTATGAGTGTTTTCGAAACACCCTGCCTGATCGTTTACTTGAAATCATGGGAATAAATGGGGCCTGGCCCCCATTAATTCGCTGGGGCAAAAGCAACGTGTTTTTTAACCATAAGCCTGAGCCTTTCTTCAATGGTCGCTGCAGCTATTTTCCAAAACCTTCGCCAATAACGAAAATGGAAATTCCTGCGAGAGCTAAGCAAATCTTGTCTATTATCCCAGAGAAATGTTAAAATGAGGCACGCTCATGAAATTCTTCTTCGTTCGAGATTACTCGCAGATATACAGATATTTTTCTTCTGAAACCTTAAGTCAAATCAAAATCAAATCCTCTCGCTGGAAAGAAATCTGGGAACTGGCTAAAAAGAAGCTTATGCTCTTGCCTCAAAGAGTTCTCAGGCAAGAACAAGCTTTCGGAAGAGTCTTGAAACTGGAGGAGAAGAAAATCCAGGTTTTTCACTCAGGCCGACTGGATAACAAAAGAATCAAAACCAAATTTTATTTCTTCCTCCAGAAACAAAGAACAAAGCACATTTTCATGCTCACCGGAGAAGCTCTGCTTCTCCCCATCAGCGGGTTGGCTATTATCCTTCCTGGACCGAACGTTTTTTTTGGCTACTTGGCTCTTTTAACGATTACACACTGGCAGGCTCTTAAAGGAATAAACCGGTTGCTAAAAAAAGAACATGAGTTTATCTCCTCTTCACTTTTTAAAGATTGGGAACAAACGCTCGAATCTAAAAAAGAAGAAAGCTATAGTCAAATTCTGGGAAAAATCGAAAAAAAATACAATCTTCACGACATTCATAAAGTCCTCTGGAAATAGAAGGGGCCTTATTTATCAAGCCCTCCCCCTATTACGGAAAAGGAAATGTTAGGGTAACTCTGAAAGCATCTTTTTTTTCCTGGAAATAGACGGGCTGGAAAAACCACAAACATTGATAAGGCTGGGTGATTGAGAAAACCGTGAGAAAGGCTGAGCGGGGGTCAGACTTTATCATGAGGTGATGCTCAGAGATGAAATCTAGCCCAATTCTCAACATGATGTCAAAGTCTGACCCCGAGCGAAGCCTGTATCCGAGCGGGATTTCCTCGCTGGGAAAATCCCGCGTGTTTTCGAAACACCCAGCCTTATAGTTTACTTGCAATCACGGAAAAAAAGATGCTTGCAGTAATTCTTTTTCATTTGACAAAACATAGATTTTATTTTATCTATTAATAACTGCCAATGTCGTTAACCTTAAACCAGTTTTTATTTCTAGTGATAACAATCTGCATTGTTGTATCTGTCGCTTTCCTTGTCGCTCTCATTGTCCAGCTTCGAAAAACAGCCAAAGAGGGTGAAGAAGCTCTGGTTGAAATAAGAGATCTAATCGAAAACTTGAAGGAAACAGACAAAAAAGTGAACGCAAGAATAGATGATTTAACCCCTGTGCTCGAAGCCACAAAAACAACCGTTTCCAGAATATCTGATATCGCCTGGCTCCTAACGGCAAAAGTATTCAAACCCTCTTCCAAATACTGGCCTTATTTATTTCCCATGCTTCGATTTGGTTGGCGGCATATGAAAAAAAAAGGAGGTAAAAATGTCAAACGATAGAGGCGCGAGTTTCTTTGAAATCACCTTCTCATTTCTTATCGGGTCAGCTGCAGGCTTTATCATGGGCGTCCTTTTTGCCCCTGCAAGCGGAACAGAAACAAGGAAGAAAATCGGGGAAACAGCTGTTAAAACAGGAGAGAAAGCTAAAGAAGGTTATGAAAAAATCACCAAAGAAGCTGAAAAGGGAATAAAGGTTGTGAAAGAAAAAACTTCTGAAGGACTCGATACTTTAAAAGAGTTTGTTGAGAAGAAGCACGAAGATATCTTAAAAAAGAAAGATGAGTTCTTTAAGGAGCCAGAAGGGAAAAAATAATCTCTTTTCTTGATCAACTCAGAAAAAGTTCATTCTAAACAAAAATGGCGATTCGTCTATAAAAAATCCATCTAATTCCATAATGGCCGAAACAGCGATAACTGAAATCAGAGCCAGAGAAATTCTAGATTCAAGGGGAAATCCTACTATAAGCACCCAGGTTTTCCTCAGTTCAGGAACGGTAGGAAAGGCAGCTGTTCCCTCTGGAGCTTCAACGGGCACGCATGAAGCGCTGGAATTAAGAGATGGAGATCTCTCTCGCTATTTTGGAAAAGGGGTTCTCAAAGCTGTCGCCAACGTTAAAGAGATCATCGCTCCTCATATTGTAGGATTAGATGCTCTTGATCAAGAAGAGATAGATAAGCGGCTTATTCAACTGGACGGAACTCCTTCCAAAAAGAAATTAGGGGCTAACGCAATCCTATCTGTTTCCATGGCCGCCGCTCAGGCCGCCTCACAGGCCACGAGCTTGCCTCTTTATAACTATCTGGG
>Ga0255054_10000007_pt1 | contig 87079 bp, 66 predicted proteins | sample JV7_2_23_MG_FD_188634 | JGI IMG/M metagenome (GOLD analysis project Ga0255054, IMG submission 188634) | Seawater microbial communities from Jervis Inlet, British Columbia, Canada - JV7_2_23 | ecosystem: Environmental > Aquatic > Marine > Inlet | place: Canada: British Columbia | collected... | reverse complement strand
CTTCCAAGTAACTCAAAATAGTGTGTGTTACTATATGTTATTCTTTGTAAAAATGTCAAGCTGAAAATAGTTTATGTCAACGCAAAGCAAAAACTTCCGGTTTTGTGCAAAGCAATAATTTCCGGTTTTACCATTGATTAAGCTTGCCTTTGTAATTGTATTTTTTCCATGGATGTTCCAGTGGCGGAGTATACTTGTATCGCTTATGCGGTTGCTTTTGTACACCTTTTCTCTCATCTTCTGCTCTTTTGGGTTTTACCTCAAAGACCTCATGGGAGTCTAAATAGCGCTCTTTGAACTGGAAGGTTATCTCTCCATCGAAGTGTTCTCTTACTTCTACTTTTCGTCTCCTCAGAGCTAGCGAAGGCTTGTCCAATATAAACAGCCGGTTCTTCCACTTGATGATATAGCCGTCGTTAATGGTGCGGGTCCCCTTGAGACAGAAGATCTCTCGCAGGTTTATCTCCTCAGGTAAGGATCGATGCAGATCGCCCTCTCTCTTAGGGACACGGGAGAAACGCTCATTATAGTCCTGAAGATACTCTTCCAGAAACGTATTAGCCTCTTCTATACTCGAGATCTTTGCCAGTCGCATATCCTTAATCAACCGGTCCTGGAGTGTTCCGAAAAGACGTTCCACCCTCCCTTTTGCCTGAGGAGAATCGGCATGGATCATCTCTATTCTAAGCTCCCCGAGTGCACGCTCAAACTGAGTCGCAGCACGTTTGCCACGTAACTCCTCTTCCAGATTCGGCTGCCTAATCGTCTTGTAAGTGGAGTGCTTGTCCAAGTATATGCTCTGAGGCAGCCCATAACGGCGTATATATCGCTCCATCGAGTCCATGGCTGGATATACTCCTTCGTGGTCGTAAAAACGCCCATAAGTCCGGTTGGTGGCATCATCGATGTATCCCATAAACACCATCTTCGGTCCTCGATCCTCCAACCATTCATGATGAGAACCATCCAGCTGCACCATCTCCCCAATATATGCCTTCCGCTCTCTCCACTGATACACAGGACCATCCCGTCGCTTCCGCACCTTCCATAGGCCCTGCCCGATCATGATCTGCCGAAGCTTCTCATGACTAATTTTAATCCCTTCATGCTTTAAAAGCTTCTCCGATGCCAATGTCGGCCCAAAATCCACATACTTGCGCTCTATTATCGATCCTATCTTCTTCTCAAGCTCCTTTGATGTCTTATTCGGGGCCTCACGCCCTCGATTGCCATGCGCTATCCCCTTATCACCATCCGCTTTAATCTTTTGGATTATGTTCCGGACCTGACGATCGGATATGTCAAGTAACCTCGCCCCATCCACCTGACGGATCTGTCTATCCATCACCTTGTGGATGATCCTTAATCGTTCAATCTCTTTGATACTCAATGCGATAATTTCCTTCGACATGCTCTGTTCTCCTTGCACTAATATGCAAAGAGAACTTTAATCGATTTTTGCAAAACCGGAAATTTTTGCTTTGCACAAATAGGAAATTATCGCATTGCGGCAACAATCTAAAATGATCAGGAAAGTGTACGAGATTAGCCCGCTAACGTGTTATGAAGGTATTACCACCAGATACATTCAGTTTTTGGCCCAGTAAATAGCTACTGCCCTAAAAGGATGCATCGGAGTGGATTTCAGCATCCGGGTAGAATGAAGCCCAAGCAAACCAGTAAGCTAAGTAAGAACTCGTTGGCGTCAATTTCGTGCCTGCTCTGGGGCCTGAAATCCCATTCCCAAAAATGTCCCACTTTGTTCCCTCATTGTCCTTCATGATGACCGGCAATTCACCATCAACAGACTCGAAAATGAGCACTGCTCCATCAGTCAACGTTCTTTCAAAGGATACGGCAAAATTTTCCTCGGCGCTGCCTACAACAACTATTGGAAGATCATTAAAGATCTCATTGATAACCCTGTTAAGTCCAAGAAAAGCGAAAATTGGATAGACCTTTGTCTTTTCCCCAACAATTACACCGTGGACTCGCTCCTTTTTGTGAAGTCTGTTATCTTCGTGGCTTACCGAAAAAAGCAAACTATCGCTTGTTTTGTAATTGCCATAGGGATAAATGCTGTAGTTTCTGGCAAATCCGGTTTCAGTAGACAAGATCAAGGATTGTGGATAGAGTTTTTTCCAGGTCACCCAGGTGGTTTCTACCACATGAATCTGTTTAACCTCTTTTCCCCTGAGCTCACCGTTTACACAGAGGTTTAGCATTTGAGACCAATTGCTGTCTGTCTCCCGATCGTAAGGTATGAGGTTGGAGTTATAGAGAAGCCCAGAGACCCCAAAAGTTTTATTAAGAGTGAACTCACTCGTATCCCAGGCAATTCCTGTTCCAGTCAAAGGACAATAAGTGAGCGCGAATGAGGTATTCTCGATAGTATGGTTGACTATTTCATGCTGGTCAAGAATAGGGTGGGCGAAAGCCCTCACAAGGTCACCAATCTGTATACCTATAACGAGATCACTCTCTAAAAGATAAGCTACCTCGTCAATCGGAATAAACTTAGGGCTTAATATTGCGGCGATTCCGTCTTTTCCTGGCCCTCCGTCTTGTATCGCTCCTTCTGGTATAAGCCACACATCAGAGGAATCCGAATTCCCTAATTCCTTCGCACAAGACGGCAGAAACACCAACATTATAATTAGAAGCAATTTGATATATTTATTTTTAAACATTTTCATCTCCTTTCTAATTTTGCGAGCCATTTTCCTTCTAGAATTGTAAACTTTGGCTTTAATCTAATATTTCAGCGGCTAAATCAGATAAAATATTGAAACAGATATTGAATATGTGGAGGTAAATTGCCGGAATCCGTTGAGCTTTCGGTAAATCGGGATTTCCCCCTCTGTTTTAACACCCCAATTTCTGGCAATGTTCACTGTAATCGAAGGAACCAGGTAACCCCACTGACCTCCTGTATTCGGGATTTTCCCTTCGAACCGACTGTCCGCGTCTGCCCACCTATATCGTGTAAAAAGCGAAAAACTCAGGTTTTTCGTCGTCTGAAGTCTTGTGCCTATAGTAGAAATGACTTCATTTCCAAAACTGTAACTGCGAGTGTTGGAACCGTTAAAACGAACAGAAACACCCGCAAAGATTTCTAATCCTTTTAATAAGGGAATTATCCGGGAAGCATAAACCCAGATAACTCCATCCCAGGAACCGGTTCCAGGTTGCATGTCTTCAGAAGCGATCCCAATAATTCTTGCATCGGACTTCCCCATTGGAATCTTAACGCCCGCTCCTAGAGCTATTTCCGTTCTACTGGTTCGGGAATAATGAACCGGTGAATATTGAATCGTCAATAGACCATCTCCCAGGCCCTGTGTGTTAACAGGCATGGCTTCGCTTATGCCAACATCCCTGCCCTGCCTGGCAAAACCGAGTACAGCTCTGAGAGTTAGACTCCTGAATAGAGCATGCCTAATATCTAAAAGCAACGAATGAGCTGTGCGCCGGCGTCTCGTATCATCCAAAACTTTTTTCGTACCTTCAACGAGGTCGTTAAGGGCATGATATTTATAAGTTAATTCAAAGCGCCATTGGCGATTTTTCAATGTTGTATATTCGACCGGATCGAAAAGAGTCGTCGCCGCACAGCTGCAAGTCTGAGAATCTAAATATGAATGAGATATTGAAACGAGAATTAAAAATAATGTTATTTTTAAAAGGGGATTTCTCTTCATTCTCGCATATTCTCCTTTGAACATCAGAGGTAGGCTAATTCAACATATTTAATTTTTACTTATTCTCAATAATTTTGATTCTTTCCTTTATGTATCCTTAGTAATACTATATATATTGTAGTATAATTGGACTCAGCTGTCAAATGGCTCGCCTGGTCCTTACATCGGTCAATTAGTGACAGATTCGCAAATTGACCACCTCTGCCCGATTTGATATAAAAATATAAAAATGTCGGCACAGATGAATAAAGAGAGATACAGTGAAAAATACTTCAATCTGAAAAAGAAAATTCCTATATTTCTATCACCCCGGAAAAAAATCATCACCACCTTATTTTAGGGAGGATAATAATGGAGAAGAAAAAAAGAAAACCAATAGTGGCTGCAATTTTGTCCTCGCTTGCTCCCGGCCTGGGGCAGCTCTATAACGGTCAAATCATAAAAGGAATTATCTGCCTTCTATCTCTTATATTGTTACCAATTATAATGTTCCGAATAGGACTCCATTATAGCTTTAACGGATTGGCTATCATTCTCCTAATATTTATGTTCTTCCTATTATTTATTATCGGAGAAGCATTCTTTGCTGCCACCAAGAAAAAAGAGTTCATCCTCAAGCCATACAATAAATGGTATATCTATCTCCTCATTATTCTTCTGATCAACAGCATTGCCCTGATCCCTACAAATTTTTTAACGAATAAAGTTTTTGGATTCAGTTCATACAAATTGCCCACAGGAAGCATGAAGCCTACTCTATGTACCGGTGATTATTTAGTCGCAGATCTTAAATATTTCAAGAAAAACGAACTGCAAAGGGGAGATTTAGTAGTGCTCCAGTCTCCTGCGGATCCCGCTAAAACTTTCATCAAAAGGATTATCGCCCTGGAAGGGGAGAAAATCGAGATCAAGAGTAAACAGGTTTACCTAGACGATATACCCTTCCCGGAAGGCTATAAAGTTCATCTTGATAACAAGATTTACCCAGGAAGAGATAATTTTGGACCTGTTATAGTGCCTTCTGACCACTGTTTTGTTTTAGGGGATAACCGTGATAAAAGTATGGACAGCCGGCACTGGGATTTTTTACCTCTCAGGAATATAAAAGGAAAACCTCTCTATATCTATTGGGCTAAGGATATAATCCGAATCGGCATGAAGCTAGAATAGAACAAAAGCGATAGAATTTTTACCCTTTGCTCATAAGCTCCCCGACAAAGCGAAGCGGAGGAATGTTATCGCAAACGATTTTTATAGTTGCAGCAGTGGGAACAGCTAAGATCATACCCGGAATTCCCCACAGCCAGCCCCAGAAAAAGAGGAAAAAAAGAACAACAAGAGTACTAAGCCCCAATCCTTGTCCCATCACCCTCGGCTCAATGAAGTTTCCTATAGTCATCTGGATTAAACCCAGAATGATCAAAATCCAAAAAGCCGGCCAGAGCGTTTCAAATTGAAAAACTGCGATGGTTAAAGGAAGAGCAGTGGCTATTAAAGATCCAATGTTAGGAATGTAATTCAGGATAAATGTAAAAAAACCGAAAACTATGGCAAAATCGACACCAAAAATCATCAGGACAACTGTCGCCAGAACACCTGTGGTAAAGCTAACTATTGTTTTCATTGCCAAGTACGTCTGGATTTGAGTATCGATTTTCTGGATAACATCGATAATTTGTGAGGACCTCTCTTTGCTAAAAGATTTTTCAACTTTTGCTTTTATATTTCCCCGGCCTGCTAAAATAAAAACAATAAAAATGAAGACCAGAAAAAGATTGGCAATAAAAGAGAAAAAGGGACCGAGAGAAGAAAGAAGAAAACCTCCTATTTTGTTTATATCAAGTTGCCCGAACCAATCTACAGTTTCCCATTTAGGAAAGGTTAGCTTTAATTGCTCTTGGATCGAAGTTAAAATCGAGCTTATTTTCTGACCGTATTTTGGAAACTCAGAGGCAAAAGCTTTACCGCTGGAATAAAAAAGAAGCCCCAGGAGGTAGATAATAAAAAAACTGGTTATCAGAATAAATAAAATAGAAATAGCTTTAGGAATTTTCATGCGAGTCAAGAAATCCAGGATTGGAGAGAGGATAAATGAAAGAAAGATAGCTAAAAAAAAGGGAAAAAGAACAGGCTTCGCCTCTTTTAAAACAACCCCCGCAACAAAAATAACAATAATTATAAGAGCGGCAGCGATAACTTTATTCCCTTGCATTGACCCTTCTTAAATTCTTTGCTCATTATAATCTATTTAGGATTAAAATCAAAACTAAAAAAAGCAGAAAAAGTAGCAAGTCCCCTTTCTTATCAACTGACCCCCTTTTTAAATTACAAACACGAAAATTCAGGATGTAATCAGAATAATAAAACAGTTATTATTTCAAAGACTCGATCAACATCCCAAAATACTTATCCCCTATTTCTAGAGATTCGTCCTTTATTTTCATTACCCCGCAGAGGTAATTCTCAACTCTGGCCAGATAAATGTTGTGGTAGTAGCGATCTTTGATACGAAACCCTGCGGAGATTTCCTCGACGCTCTGCTTGCCTTTTTTTTCCAGATATTTCTTTAGCATACTCTGGGCATCATCTGCGTTTTCTCCCTCCATCAAAAAACAATCAAACTCAAGGTCCTCAAGTTTATAATTAGCCAGATAACCACTGTGGAGAAAACTGTAGCCCATAAAATTGCGCAAGATAAACTTCTCACTGTTTCGAACGAGCCCTTGCTTTGGGAAAAAGGCCAGGGCAGGCGGGAGAGTTCCCTTATCTTTGACTCTCTTCACAACTTCTTGAGAAAAAAGCTTCAGGAAGTCAGCAGAATCTTCCCCGCTGTCAAAACAGAGAAGCTTTACATAGTATTTCCCAACGATAAAATTCAGAGTTTCTTCTTCTAGATATCCTTGGCTACCTAAGGAGATAAATTGGCTATCATGAAATCTCTCTGCACTGTAAATCCCGAATGAATTTATTTCGGTTCCCATATCATAAATTTCTATAATAAGAGAGGCGTTACTATCTCCTTTTTCATACTGCCCCACGGTTAATTCTTTAAAATCATAGGAAAGGTAGATCTCAGCAGCACCATTGATATACTCGAAAAGTATTTCCGGAAAATAATCCTGGGGAGATTCAGGAATCTTCCAAGTAACAACGTCAGGTAAGAGGAAATGGAGCGAAGAAACATTCTCCTCTTCTAATAGAGCTCCTCTCGCATTTGAAAAAGAGAAAAACAGAACAAAAGCAAGGAAGAGTTTTAATAATTCTTTGGACTTCGAAATTCTCATCATTAATACTCCATACATTAAACTGGACTTTTTTTCACTATAAGCTCAAATCACTTTTTTGACAAGTCAAAATTAACCCCAATAAGCATCTCCATATCCATGATAACTGGTTGCTATATTCAGGACAAAGGAATAAATGGGGCCAGGCTCCATTTTGTAAGAAAGAGGACATTCTCAGGCAGAAAATGGGGCCTGTCCCCATTTATTCCCAAAACCTGTTCCAATCATGCATTTGGAGATGCTTCCTTAACTCCATTGACATCAAATTGAAAGAGGAGTACTTTTTAATCGTGATGGCATCAAAAGTCGTTCTAATCAGAGGAAAGGGAGTCCTGAAAGAAGGGGGAGATATAGATCAAAAAAAGCTCCTTCACATGTATAATCGGGGAATTCAAATCTTGATGGATAAGCAAAATCCAAAAGATTGCCTTCGTCTAATCTTCCAAAGCTCCGACAAAGTGGGGATAAAAATCAACACCATCGGCGGAAGAAAGCTTTCTTCCCGTCCCGAGGTTTCCTTCTCCTTAGCCGGATTGCTTCAGGAAAGCGGAATCCAGCAGAAAAATATAATCATCTGGGATCGAACCAATAGGGAATTGAGGGAAGCAGGATATGGTCTAAACCTCAACCGTAGCGGCATCAAAGTCTATGGAACAGATACAAAAGGAGTCGGCTATGATTCTCAACTCACCTCTCATCTCAATATCGGAAGTCTTTTCTCTTCGATTCAATCGAGTAAGATCACAGCCTCCATAAGCCTTGCCATTTTAAAAGACCACGGCATGGCAGGAGTCACGGCAGGGATGAAAAATTACTTCGGAGCCATCCACAATCCCAATAAATACCATGATTTCAACTGCAATCCCTTTGTAGCTGAGCTTTTTGAAACAAAACTTATAAAAAGAAAGCACAAACTCACCATCCTAGACAGCCTGATTGTCCAATATCATCGTGGACCTTCCTATCATGCCCGATGGGCTGAAAAATACGAAGCTCTTATTTTCAGCCTGGATCCTGTGGCAGTTGATCATGTCGGCTGGCAGGTCATTGAAAAACTCAGAGCCAAGAAGGGACTTGCCTCTTTAAAGGAAGAAAAAAGAGCCCCTGTTTATCTTAAAACTGCTGAAAAAATGGGATTGGGAAAAGCAAATCCAGAAGAGATACAGATTATAGAAGAGGAAGCATGAAAAGAAGACAATTTTTCAAAACAGCTGGAGGAACCACTCTTCTAGCAAGTACGGGTATGATGAATAGAACCTCTTCATTCCCGGCACTCCTCATGGATTTCTATGCTCTTGGTGGGGAAGCAAACCTTTCAAAAGTTGAAGCGCGCTACTATAAAAAACACCCTGATAGGGAAATAGAATGCACTCTTTGCCCTCGCCTCTGTAAATTGGGGGATAAGGAAAGAGGCTACTGTGGAGTTAGAGAAAATATAGGAGGCAAATACTACACCTTAGTTTACGGCAAGGCCTGCTCTATCGCTGCTGACCCTATCGAAAAAAAGCCTCTCTTTCACTATCTACCCAAAAGCAGTGCCCTGTCCATCGCTACTGCGGGCTGCAATGTAAACTGCAAATTCTGCCAGAATTGGGAGATATCCCAGGTTAGACCAGAACAGGTCCAAAACTATGATCTCCCTCCCCGGGCTGTCGTGGAAACCGCCCAGAAATACCGCTGCCCTGTAATCGCCTATACCTACACAGAACCTGTTATCTTCTTTGAATACATGTACGATACATCCGTAGAAGCCCGCAAAAAAGGAGTCAGGAACGTTGTCATCACCGGAGGGCATATCAGCCCTGAACCTATGGAAGACCTGACAAAAGTTGTGGATGCCATAAAGGTTGATCTTAAAGCTTTCTCCCAGGACTTTTACACAAAATATGTGAGAGGAGAGCTCCAGCCAGTACTCGAGGCTATAAAAATCGTGCATAAAAGCTCAGTCTGGCTGGAAATCGTCTATCTTGTCATTCCAACCCTTAACGATAGTGCGGATGAAATCCGAAAGATGTGCCAATGGATTATGAAAGAAATCGGCCCTGATGTGCCTCTCCATTTTTCCCGCTTTGTTCCCATGTATCTTGTGAAAAACCTTCCTCCAACGCCAGTATCTACCCTGGAAAAAGTCCATAAAATCGCTCTTGATGAGGGGATTCATCACGTATACATCGGAAATGTCCCCGGTCATTCAGCAGAAAGCACCTATTGTCCCAACTGTAAAAATAATGTTATTGAGAGGAAAGGCTATAGTATAGGTAAAATTGCGCTCAAAGGAGGAAGGTGCAAATATTGTAATAATCCCATTCCAGGGATCTGGATTTGATAACCTTTCTCCCGCCTTTTCTTCTGGGTTTCCTTGCCCTCTCCTTCCAAATTTTTTTACTTAGAGAATTCTCTGTTCATTTCTACGGAAACGAAATCACTTTTGGTTTTATCCTTGCTGCCTGGCTCTTATGGGGTGGGCTGGGAAGTATTTTTTCCTCGAAACTGAAATTTCATCCCCTAAGATTTCCCCAAACATATTATGCTGTTATACTTTTTCTCCCTCTCAGTCTCATAGTCCTAAGGTTTTCCCGCTTCTTCCTGAGAATGCTCCCTGGCGAAATCACGGGAATAATTCCGATGTTGTTCTATTCTCTTGTGCTTGCTTTTTTCATAAGCTTCCCTCTGGGAATTCTTTTTGTCTTCAATGCTCATTTCCAGAAAGGGGATCTTTATCGCGTTTACTTTTTGGAGTCTCTGGGTTCTTCCGCAGCAGGGTTGATAGTCTATTTTTTTCTCATTCCAGTTTTCTCCAACTGGCAGGGAGCCGCGATTGTCGGCGCATCTGCTTCCCTCTTGATTTTCTTTTCCTTCGGCAAAAAAAAACAAATTTTTTTCCCTATTTTCATTCTCATTTTCCTGGCGGCCTTCATCATCTTTGACTTCCCCAGCCAGAAAATTTACTGGAAGCCCTTTTCTCTTATAAAAAGCAAAGATACACCCTACGGAAAACTCCAGATTCTGAAAACCGAGGAGCAGATTTCCCTGTATAACAACAGCCTTCATGATTATTCTTACCCTAATCTGGCTGCTTCTGAGGAATCTGTGCATTTTGCTCTTCTTCAGAATCCTAAGGCGAAAAATGTTCTGATGGTGGGCGGAGGAGCTGGTGGAGGATTGAGCCAGATCCTTAAGTATTCTCAGGTCGAGGTGGACTATGTCGAGCTCGACCCTGAAATCATTAGACTCTCCCTCCAATTTCTACCCGAAAAAGAAAAGAGTGTCTTAAGGCATAAAAGGATCCATATGTTCTATCAGGATGGAAGAGCCTTCCTCACCGAAACTCAGAAAAAATACGATATGATAATCCTCAACCTGCCTGAACCGGCCACAGCCCAAATCAATCGTTTCTATACCAAAGAATTCTTCCATGAAGCAAGAGAAAAGTTGACTGAGAAAGGTGTGCTTTCTTTTCGAGTTCCCTCGGCAGAAAATTATATAAGCCTTGAGCTTCAAAACTTCCTTTCCTCCCTGTATTTCACCCTCAAAGAAGCGTTCTCTTTCGTAGAAATTGTACCTGGAGATACAAACATATTCCTGGCTTCGCCTCAGCCTCTATCCATAGGATTCGAGGAACTAAGCCAGAAAATAGAGGAATTAAACCTCCAGAATTCCTATGTAAGCCCCGAGCTCCTGTTTTCCCGTCTCAGCCCACTCAGGATAGAATTCATAAAAGAGAAAGTATCTTCGGGTAAGCGAACAATAAACCAGGACTTCTCCCCAATAAGCTATTTCTATAACTCTGTGCTCTGGAGTACTCAGTTTAAAGGATTGGAGAGGAGAATGTTTTCTTTCTTCTCCGAGGTTCATTTCTTCTGGCTCTTGGATCTTCCTCTAATTCTTTTTATCTCTCTACTCATTATCCTCTGGTTGAGACGGAAAAAATCAACTTTTCCCCTCGTTCCTCTGGCTGTTATGGGCTTCACCACCATAGTCGTTGAGCTCATCGTTATCATTTCCTTCCAAACTATGTATGGATACGTTTATCGCCGGATTGCGTTGCTTCTCACCTGCTTTATGATGGGCCTTTTTTTAGGCTCTTTCAGAGGTAAGAAGAGAAAAAGAATTTATTTCGCTCAGTTGCTTATCATCCAATTTGGCATTCTTCTCCTTGTCCTCCTTCTCCATCTTTTTTTAAAGATACATCCCCCCGAGCTTTTTTTCTTTATTTATCTTCTTCTCCTTGGCTTTTTGGGAGGAGATATGTTTGTCGTTTCTAACAATCTCTTTTTAAGAGAGAAAAAGAACTACGGCCTGGGCTATGGTTTAGACTTGCTGGGTTCTTTCTTTGGAGCACTTGTCGCCTCTTCTTTCCTTATCCCTCTGGTCGGGCTTCCTCTTCTTCTTAAATATCTCTTCCTCCTTAATTCATTCTGTATCCTCTTTCTCTTCGTAGGCATGAAAAGATCCTAAAATGGAGCCAGGCTCCATTAATAAGAGGAGATTGGTAAAAATATGGATAAATAATGGGGCCAGGCTCCATTTTTTAAAAGATGCTAATTGTTTATGGCATTCTTGCCTCAAGAGAAAAAATAGGTAAAAAAACAGGAAAGGTGGCAGAATTTATGCCGAAATAAGATAATTTTCTTGACAGAATTTACGAATTATGTTGTACTGAAAAGTACTTCATTTCTGTACTTATCCTATGTTACCTATAGGAAATTGTGTTCTATAATTTAGGTAAGTAAACTCTTATGAGAATCAACATCTCCAAAAGAAAAATCAAAGATCCCTTTGTGGGCAAGGTGGAAGAACTAAGCGGACAGAACCTTCTTGCCTGTTATCAATGCGGCAAGTGCTCTGCGGGCTGTCCTGCGATCGCTGAAATGGATATCCTTCCCAATCAAATAATCCGCTATGCCCAGCTTGGTTTCAAGGATGAGCTTATGCGGTCAAAGTCCATCTGGATTTGCGCTTCCTGTTTTACCTGTAACGCCCGCTGTCCCAAGGGAATAAACATTGCTGAAGTCATCGAAGCTATGAGACAAATTCTGCTCAGAAAAAGTGAGGACCACCTCAAGGTTAAAAAGCTTTCAGCTGCAGAAAAGGGAGATGTTCCTCCCATTGCCATCATAAGTAGCATGAGGAAGTTTACATCATAAATTTTATTATTATGTATAATTTTTTTTATCAAAATACCATAAGGACTTATAATGAAAATAAGTTATTATCCTGGTTGTACTCTGAAAAACAATGCAAAAAATTTTGAAGACTCAGCTCTATGTTCCTTAAAGCGCCTTGAAGTAGAAACTGTAGAACTTGAACGCTGGAACTGCTGCGGAACAGTCTTCTCGTTAGCCACTGATGATTTGATTCATCACGTAGCTCCCATCCGAAACCTCATCCGAGTCAAAGAAGCCAACACAAACAAATTTATGACTCTCTGCGCCATGTGTTTCAACACCTTGAAAAGAGCAAATGAAAGAGTAAAATCCGATCCAGAGAGCCTAGATAAGATAAATAAATTTATGTATCGCGAGGAAGTCGAATACGAAGGAGACGTTCAGGTCCTTCACCTCTTGGAGCTGCTGAGAGATGAGATAAAATTCGAAAACATCACTAAAAAAGTTGTCAAGCCTTTGAAAAACCTAAAAATAGCTAATTACTATGGTTGTCTTTTAGTCCGTCCCAAAGAGATTGGTCTCGACGACGTTGAAAATCCGACTGTTTTAGAAAATCTCATGACTGCTTTGGGCGCAGACGCCATAGATTTTCCCTATAAAACTGAATGCTGTGCTTCATACCAAACTGTCGATAAACCTGAAAACGTGGCCGACAGAACATACCACATCCTCACCTCGGCTCAATCCCAGGGCGCTGAGCTAGTTTCTGTGAGCTGTCCTCTCTGTGCTTTCAATCTCGACTACCGTCAGAAAGAAACTGTCCAGAAATATCCCGAATTCAAGAATATCCCAATCCTTTATTTCACCCAAGTAATGGCTCTTGCTCTGGGTTGTCCTGAGAAAGATTTAAGATTAGATCTCCATTATATTGACCCTAAGCCCATTTTGAGAGAAAAAGGATTACTCTGAGGAACAAATGGTTTATTTCGGCGATTTAAAAGAAAAAAAGGGCAAAATCCATATTGATAAGGATAGGTGCAAAGGATGTAAGTTCTGTGTGGAATACTGCCCCAAAGATGTGCTCGAGATGTCTGAAGAATTCAATGTAAAGGGCTATCATCCTCCCTACAGCAAGAATGAGGATGATTGCCTTTACTGCCAGCTCTGCGAGACAATTTGTCCTGAGTTTGCCATATTTGTCACGCTTAAAAAAGAGGAGGAAGAAGGTGAAAAAGGTGAAAGCAGATCCTAAAGGAGTCTTAACTGGAGCCCATTATTTAGACGGAGACTATGCTCTTGCTGAAGGGGCTCTGGCGGCTGGATGCCGTTTTTTTGCCGGCTATCCTATCACTCCTTCCACAGAAACGGCTGAAAGATTTTCCGAAAGAATTCCATCTGTGGGAGGAGTTTTTATCCAGATGGAAGACGAACTCGCATCTATGGCAGCTCTGATAGGAGCCTCCTGGGGAGGGAAGAAAGTCATGACGGTTACTTCTGGCCCTGGTTTTTCGTTGATGATGGAGAACATAGGATTAGCCTGCATGATGGAAACTCCTCTTGTGATTGCCAATGTCCAAAGAGGAGGTCCTTCTACAGGACTTCCCACCTTGACCGGTCAGCAGGACATGATGCAGGTCAAATGGGGATCCCACGGTGATTATGAAATAATCGCCCTCTGCCCTGATTCTCCTCAGGAATGTTTCGACCTCTGCATCGATGCTTTCAATCTATCTGAAATCTATCGTGTTCCTGCCTTTATCATGACAGACGAATGTGTGGGACATATGCATGAGAAGGTTGTTATTCCTCCAGCTGAGGAAATTGAACTTGTCGAAAGGAAATGGTTCAAAGGCCCAAAGGATAAATATCTGCCTTACAAGCCTGATAAAGACATGATTCCCTTCATGGTCAAGGCTGGTGACGGCTACCGCTTCCACACCACAGGCTTAACTCACGATGAACGCGGCTACCCTGCTCTCAACGCAGAATGCCAGGATGTTTGCGTCCGTCATATGGTGGAAAAAATCAGAATGAATGCCGATAAAATCATCAAACTTGAAGAAAACGATATAGACAACGCTGAAATCATAGTCATCTCCTACGGAATCACATCAAGAGTTACGACAAGAGCAGTCCAGCAGGCAAGAAAAGCAGGTATAAAAGTGGGGACGATAAGGCTTATTACTGTCTGGCCTTTCCCTGAGAAGCGAATAAAAGAGCTGGCGAAAAAAATAAAGGCATTCGTCGTTCCTGAGATAAATTATGGTCAAATTGTCCGAGAAGTGGAACGGTGCGCTGAAGGCCAAGCTCCGGTCATCTCTGTTCCTCACTGCGGGGGCTGGGTTCACGATCCAGATGTTATTTTTAAAGCCATCAAGGAGGCTTCAAAATGAAAGAAGAAGACCATCTCGAAGAAAAAAATCCTATGGAAGGTTTACTGAGGATGGATAGAATCCCCCACATCTGGTGCCCTGGCTGTGGAATAGGAACTGTTGTCACTTCTTTTGCCGAGGCTCTGAGGAAAAGCAAAATTGACCTGGATAAGACCGCCATCATATCCGGAATAGGATGTACTGGAAGAGTAGCTGGTTATGTGAAGCTTGATTCTTTCCATACTACCCACGGCCGAGCTATTCCCTTTGCCACTGGATTAAAACTGGCAAATCCCGAGTTGAAAGTCATTGTTTTCAGCGGAGACGGAGACATCGCAGGAATCGGGGGCAACCACTTCATCCATGCCGCCCGGAGAAATATGGATATGATCATAATATGCGTGAATAACTTTAATTATGCCATGACAGGAGGTCAGGTAGCAGCCACAACCCCTACCACGGCTAATGCCTCCACCGCTCCTTACGGCAATTATGAATATTCTTTCAGCCTTCCTTACCTTGCTGAAGCCAGTGGTGCAACTTATGTTGCTCGCTGGACTGCTCTTCATCTGAGGAGGGTGGCCAAATCTATGCAGGAAGCTTTGGGCAAAAGAGGTTTTTCTTTCATCGAAGTCATTACTCCCTGTGTAACTCTGTATGCGCGCAGGAACCGTCTCGGCGATGGATTGAACCTGATGAAATATTATTACGAAAAATCTGAAATTCAGCATGGAGCAGACACCAGAACTGTTGATATCAGTTACCAGGGAAAACTCATAGTCGGCAAGTTTGTCGACAAAGAAAAACCAACTTTTCTCGATTGCATGAATGAACATCTCGGCAAAGTATTAGGCGATAAATACAAGCCTTATGGAGTAAATCATGAGTGAGATTAGATTTTCTGGTTTTGGTGGTCAGGGAATCATTCGCTGCGGACTCATTGCTGGAAAGGCCCTTTCCCTTTTTGACAATAAGCAGGCGACAATGACCCAGAGTTTCGGTCCTGAAGCACGGGGAAGTGCCTGCAGTTCTCAGCTCGTTGTCTCTGATGATCGAGTTCTTTATCCTTATATATCCGCCCCGGAAATTCTTATTTCCATGTCGCAGGAAGCCTATGAAAAATACGAACCGGAACTGCGTGATGATGGAATCCTCCTCCTCGACAAGGATTTGGTGAGGTCAAAACCTCCCCGGGAAAAAATCAAAACTTATTCTGTTCCTTCTACAAGGTTTGCCGAAGAACTAGGGAACCGTATCATTGCCAACCTGGTTATGCTGGGATTTTTTACGGCAATAACTCGTATCGTTTCTCCCGAAGCCATGAAAAAAGCACTCCCCGGCCTAGTCCCGGGAAGATTTCTTGAGCTTAACAAGAAAGCTTTTGACAAAGGTTATGAATACGGCAAGAAAATCCTGACTGAAGAGACAAAACCAAAAACCTCAAAACAAAAGGTAAAAAAATGAAACGAACAGGCGTTTTTGTTTGCCACTGCGGTATAAATATAGCTGGAACCGTGGATGTCAAAAAGGTTTCCAAAGAGCTTTCCAAGCATTCAGGAGTCGTCCACGCTGAAGATTACATCTACGCTTGTTCTGATCCGGGTCAGAACATTATTATTAATGCCATAAAGGAAAAGAAGCTGGACAACGTAGTTATCGCTTGTTGCTCTCCAAATCTTCATGAGACAACCTTCAGGAATGCTGCCAAAGCAGCCGGGCTCAATGAGTTCCAGAGTGAGATCGCTAATATCCGCGAACAGTGCAGCTGGGTCCATAAAGACATGGAAAAAGCGACAGATAAAGCTATAAAGCTTACCAGGAGCGCTGTGCAAAGAGTTCGCAGTAATGAACCTCTGGAGCCGATAAGCGTCCCTGTCACCCGGAGAGCTCTGGTCATTGGTGGCGGAATAGCAGGCATCCAGTCTGCCTTAGACCTAGCCAACACTGGCTTTGAAGTCATTCTGGTAGAACGGGAACCTTCCATCGGGGGCCATATGATTCAGCTCTCTGAAACCTTCCCTACTCTCGACTGCTCCCAATGTATTATGACGCCGAAAATGGTAGAGGTTTCCAAACACCCCAAGATTAAGCTCATGACTTACAGCGAGGTTCAGGAAATCTCGGGGTATGTGGGAAATTTTAAAGTTAAAATTCTTAAAAAGCCCACTTATGTTTATGCAGATAAATGTACTCTCTGTGATGAATGCACCAAAGTCTGCCCCGTGGCTGTCCCTGATGAATTTAACCTAGGTTTAACCGCAAGGCGAGCCATTTATATTCCTTTTCCTCAGGCTATTCCAGCTACCTTTACTCTGGACATAAAAAACTGCCCCGGCCTTCTGCCGATTGCCTGCGGCAAGTGCACAGATGTCTGCGAGCCAGAGGCAATTGACTACGATATGAAACCTGAAATTGTCGAGGAAGAGGTTGGAGCCATTATCGTCGCCACTGGATACGATCTGTATGAAAAAGAATTGTTGACTGAATACGGTTATGGAAAATACCCGGATGTCCTGGATGGGCTTCAATTTGAAAGATTACTCTCCGCCTCTGGACCGACAATGGGAAAAGTTCTCAGACCATCAGACCATAAAGAACCCAAGGAGGTTGTCTTTATCCAGTGCGCTGGCTCCCGTGACCCTGAACTTCACTGTGCTTACTGCTCTAAAATATGCTGCATGTACACGGCCAAACATGCCATGCTCTACAAGCATCATGTCCCAGATGGCCAGGCCTATATTTTTTATATCGATATCAGGTCAGGGGGAAAAGACTACGAGGAATTCGTCCAGAGAGCAGTAGAAGACGATGGGGTCCTCTACCTAAGAGGAAAGGTTTCAAAAGTATTTGAAGATAAAGGCAAAATCAAAGTCTGGGGCGTTGATACCCTGTCCGGAAAGGACATCGAGATCGATGCCGACATGGTCGTTCTGGCCACGGCCACGCGTCCCTCTAAGGGAGCAGATGAACTGGCAAGGAAACTCAAAATCGCCATGGACAAGGATGGATTTCTCGCCGAAGCTCATCCAAAGCTCAAGCCTCTAGAGAGTGTTACGTCTGGAATGTTCCTTGCAGGAGCTGCCCAGGCGCCCAAAGACATCCCTGAAGCTGTGGCTCAAGCAAGCGGTGCGGCGGGCAAAGCTATCTCCATCTTGTCCCAGGAAAGGCTTTACCATGCTCCCACAGTGGCCGAGGTTAACGTCAATCTCTGCACTGGCTGCGGAATGTGTGTTCAAGTCTGTCCTTATGATTCTCTTTCCCTTAAAGACGGCAAAGTCGAAGTGAATGAAGTTCTCTGCGAAGGATGCGGGACTTGTTCGGCAACCTGCCTGAGAGCAGCCATCCAGGTCAAAAATATGACTCCTCACCAGGTAAACGAGATGATAAAGGCGGCACTCGGAGGCTAAAAATTGGCAGAAGAATTTGAACCAAAAATAGTTGCTTTTCTCTGTAAGTGGTGTTCCTCAGCCGGAAGCGACCTGGCTGGAGTCTCCCGAATGGAGTATCCACCCAATGTTATTCCCATCACGGTCATGTGTTCGGGAAGCGTGTCTCCTCTCTACATATTCTCTGCCTTTAACAAAGGAGCAGATGGGGTTCTCGTTTCAGGGTGTCATCCAGGCGACTGCCACTACATCAAAGGTAACTTCTATGCCCGGCGTAGAATTGCCCTGGTCAAGAAGCTTTTAGAGTACGTCGGCCTTGAACCCGAGCGCTTCCAGATGTCCTGGATCTCGGCGGCAGAAGGAGTGAAATATACTCAAGTTATAAAAGATTTTGTCCAAGAACTAAAGCCACTCGGACCTCAAAAAAAGCTGAGGAGAACTCAATAATGGTCAACCTCGAGGAGCTCAAAAAAGAAGCCCGCCAGATCTTAAAAGAAGGAAAGGTTAAATACATCATAGGCTTCCAAAGGGGCTCAAACGGCCTGCTTCCTGTCCCGGCGTTTATAAAAACTCCTGAAGACGTTGAGAAGTTGGTCTGGGATCCTACCTGTGTTTATAACCTCACCCTTTTCCTCCAGGACGAAAAAAGAAAAAAAACTAAGGAAAAGGAACCGGATGAGAGGCCAGTGGGAATCGTAGTAAAAGGATGCGACAGTCGAGCCATCAATGTCTTGCTTCAAGAAGAATTCATCAAAAGAGATGACGTCTATGTATTAGGAGTCTCCTGCGAAAATACCGGCGTCCTTGATGAGAAAAAGCTTGCCAAAAAATTGAAAGGGAAAAAAGCTAAAAAGGTTGAGTTCGGCGCCAATGACGATTTTGTTATCACCACTGAAAATGGGCAGGTTAAAATTGCGGCTCAAGAGGTGCTTTCTGAGAGATGCCTTGAATGCAAAGCCCATTTCCCGGTCATCTATGATGTCTTAATCGGAGAAAAAACCAAGCGCAATGTAGAAAATCCTTTCAAATCCCTGGAGAAAACCGAATCTTTACCTCCAGAGGAAAGGTGGAAATTCTGGAAGGAACAGATAGAGAAATGCATTCGATGCTATGCCTGCCGGTCTGTATGCCCGATGTGCTATTGTGACGAATGTGTGGCTGATACTATAAATTTTGTTGTAACACCAGATACTTCTGCCGAAGAAAAGGCCCAAAAAATAAAATGGCTGGAAAAATCGCCAGTCTCCTCAGAGAATTTTGTCTATCACTTTGTCAGAGCCATCCATCTTGCTGGACGCTGCATTGACTGCGGAGAATGCGAAAGAGTATGTCCTCTGGATATCCCCATCAGGTTCTTGAATAAAAAATTGGAAAAAGAAGCCAAAGAGCTTTTTGACTATGATGTGGGCTTTGATCCTGACAAACGTTCTCTTGTCTCAAGTTTTAAGGATGATGATCCAGAGGACTTTATAAGGTAAGTAAATGGAAAAAGTGCTGTCAAAAAAAGCCTTCCACCAATGGGTAAAGAAGCTTGAATCTTACACAATATATTCGCCGCGAAAAGATGGCGATTTCTGGAATTATGAAGTTATCAAGAATCCTGAAATCATAGACCTGGATTATCTCAACACTGTCCTCTCTCCAAAAAAAATCATCTTTCCCCAAAGAGAAGTGCTCCTGGAGTTCGGCACTTCAAACGAGGAGGAGCTCAAAATCAATGAGATCCTTCCTGAGGAAGCGCAATCTGTTATCTTTGGCGTGAGACCATGCGATGCCAAGGCGCTTACTCTTACGGATAAGGTTTTTGGCGGCGACTTCAAGGACCTCTACTACTGGAAAAGAAGAAACTCAACAGCACTTGTTGGTCTTGCCTGTAACACACCTCCTTCTCCCAATTGCTTCTGTCTCTCGGTTGACGGCTCCCCCCATTCCAAAGAGGGCCTGGATATTTTAATGACTGATTTAGGAGATAAATATTACGCAGAATCTTTCACGAAAAAAGGAGACGAGCTCTTAAATTTAGCCAAGGCTCTTTTCAAAAACCCAACAGCCAAGGAAAAGAAGGATTTAGAAAAGGTTCAGGCGGAATCCAAGAAGAGAATCCAAAGGCAAATCAAAGATACAAAAAAAATTCCGCCCAAACTCAAAGATATGTTTAACTCTCCCATCTGGGATGAAGAATCTTTAAGCTGTTTGCGCTGTGGCATCTGCACTTATCTCTGTCCCACCTGCCATTGTTTTGATATGAATGATGAAGTTACTTCATCCTCTCCGGTCAGAGGAGAGAGGGTGAGGACTTGGGACAACTGTCAGTTTCCTGATTTTACCATGCATTCTTCAGGACATAACCCGAGGCCTGATAAAGCCGCACGGTTGAGACAGAGAATTCTTCATAAGTTTCAGTATTTTGTCGAACTTTATAAAAATTATCAATGCACAGGCTGCGGAAGGTGCATCTCGAAATGTCCTGTCGGGATAGATATCATAGAAGTTCTCGAAAAGGCGAGAGATTATGGATCATAATACCTATATTCCAAGACTGGCAAAAATAATCGAAATAAAAGAAGAAGTGGGTGGGGTAAGGCCTATAAAGACTTTCAGGACTCAGTTTCTGAGCACGAATAATTTTTCCTTCCATAGTGGACAGTGCGCCATGCTTTCTGTTTTTGGCAAAGGAGAATCGATGATCTCCATCTCCTCTTCCCCTCTTTTGAAGGATTACCTTCAATTCAACATTTTAAAGATGGGAAGGGTTACTTCTTCCCTGCACGAAATGCAGGTCGGCGACATAATCGGAATAAGAGGGCCTTACGGCAACAGCTTTCCCGTAGAAGACTGGAAAGGAAAAAACATAATCTTTATCGGTGGAGGAATCGGTTTAGCTCCTATCTGGTCTGTCCTCAATACCGCTCTAAGCATAAAAAAAGACTATGGAGACCTTATGCTGATTTACGGTGCCAGAACATCCAAAGACCTGGTATTTCAGAAAGAACTGGAAGAGCTCAGGAAGAAAATGCCCGTCCATCTTTCAATAGATGTCGAGGAGCCAGATTGGAAGGAGTTTGTCGGATTCGTCCCTCAGAATGTTACAGACAAAAAACCTTCTCCAAAAAACGCAATAGCAATCACCTGTGGCCCTCCTATCATGATCAAATTTGTCATCAAAGCGCTCGAGGAACTGGGTTTTAAGAACGAACAGATTTACACAACTGTCGAGAATAAAATGAAATGCGGTATCGGGAAATGCGGAAGATGCAACATCGGCGTTCATTATGTTTGTAAAGATGGTCCTGTCTATTCATGGGCCGAGCTTAAAAAATTACCACAGGAATATTAAAGGGAGATATTGACGATGGCAACAAAGAAACCAGCTAAAAAGAAGCCCGTAAAAGAGACCAAAACTAAATCCACAAAAAAGACTCCAAAAAAAGAAATGGCTACAGTATTCATCATGGGTAAAGCCCATGAAGTGCCGGCTGAAGCAACGATAATGGGAGCTATCGAGTATTCTGGTTATCAGATAATAAGAGGCGCAGGATGCAGAGAGGGTTTCTGCGGTGCTTGTGCCACTGTCTACCGTCTTCCTGACGATTATAAAATTTACACAGGCCTGGCATGTACAACTCTCATTGAAGACGGAATGTGGCTTTCACAGCTTCCGGCTATTCCTGCCCAAAGGCCTGTTTACGATATTAAAAAGATAGAGGCGAATGTCGCAACTTTTCAAAAGCTCTACCCCGAAGTTTTTCGCTGTTTAGCCTGTAACACCTGCACAAAAGCCTGTCCCCAAGATCTGGAAGTCATGGATTATATCCAGGCTGCTATCCGTGGAGATATCGAAAAAGTTATGGATCTTTCCTTTGACTGTCTTAGCTGCGGCATGTGTGCTATAAGATGCCCGGCGGAAATAGTCCAGTACAATGTAGGACTCCTCGCGAGAAGGCTTTACGGAAAATACCTCGCCAAAGAGAGCAAACAGCTTAAGAAAAGAATAAAAGAAATCAAAGAACATAAATACGATAAAGAGTACAAAGAATTAAAAAGCATGAAAACAGAAGACTTGAAAAAGAAATACTATGAAAGAGACCTTGAATAGAAGGAGTTTCCGATGTATCCAGAATACATGAATGAATCACTGAAAAAAGTTACCCAATCCCGCAACAAAAGGTTTGAACTGGCAAAATCAGGGAAACCTGTTTTTCCTCCCATGAGCGCTGAAGAAAGAGAACAGATCCTCAATAAATTCCATCCTGACTATAAACCTGAAGCAAGGCGCAAAATCCATATAGGTCCGAACAAAGGAGAGAAACTTACAACCGAAGTGGCTGATATGCTGGAGTCGCACTCCAGGATCAAGCCCGAACTTTTCGACCTGACTCAGCCTGATTATGAAACAGACATCTTGATCATTGGTGGAGGCGGTGCAGGCTGTGCAGCTGCCATCATTGCCATGGAAAATGGCGCTAAATCAATTATTTCCACCAAACTGCGCCTTGGGGATTCCAACTCCATGATGTCACAGGGAGGTATGCAGGCAGCCGTTACTTCTCAAGACTCCCCGGCCAAACACTATCTGGATGCTATCGGCGGGGGCCATTTTGATAACAAGCCCGAGCTCGTCCGTACCCTCACTGAGGATGGACCTGAGGTGGTCAAGTGGCTTGAAGATTTGGGCGTTGTCTGGGATAAAAACGAAGATGGCTCATTACAGGTACTCCATGGAGGAGGCACGTCCAGAAAAAGGATGCATTCCTGTCGCGATTATACAGGAGCAATAATAATGCGGACTTTGATGGATGTAGTAAGAAATCACCCAGATAAAATCACATCGCTCGAATTCATGCCCACAGTCGAACTCATCCTGGATAACAAGGGACGATGTGCTGGCGGAATTCTGTACAATCTTGAAACAGAAGAATATTTTACAGTCAAAGCCAAGGCGACGATTATCACGACAGGAGGTTACGGCCGACTTCATATAAGAGGATATGACACGACCAATCATTATGGAGCTACCGGTGATGGCCTTGTCATCGCTTACCGGGCAGGAGCCAAACTCCTTTACATGGATTCTGTCCAGTACCACCCCACTGGTTCAGTCTTCCCAGAACAGATTGCTGGCTTCTTAATCACAGAAAAAATCAGAGGAGCTGGCGGACAGCCTCTCAATAAACACGGCGAACTCTTTGTCTTTCCGCGGGAACCCAGGGATGTAGAGAGTTCAGCCTTCATTAAGGAGTGCCTTGAAAAAAATAATGGCATAGAAACTCCTAGCGGCCGGTTCGGCGTCTGGCTTGACTCCCCCCTTATCGAAATGCTTCAGGGTGAAGGATATATAAATAAAAACTTCCCGGCTATGCACCGTCAGTTTATCCGCTACGGAATAGACATCACTGCAGAACCGATGCTCGTCTACCCTTCCCTTCATTACCAGAATGGTGGAATTGAGATAGACGAAAAATGCAAAACAAACATTCCTGGCCTCTACGTGGCTGGAGAGGCCACAGGCGGAGTACATGGAAGGAACCGGCTTATGGGAAATTCTGTTCTTGATTATAATGTTTTTGGACGCCGTGCCGGGAAATACGTCGCTGAATCTATCAAATCTGTTAAGCTTGGCCCGCTGACATTAGAGCATATCTCAAATTACGAGAATGAATTGAAGCGAGCAAAAATCAAAACAGACCGCATTGCTCCAGTTCTCCTGCCATCCTATACCCCAGAAGATGTGAAGAAACGCCAGCTAACAGCCCACTACCAAGGAACCCTAAGATAAGAACTGAGCTGCAATGATCCCCATTCATCAGCAATACAGGAAGTAATATTCCCCTTTTCAAGCTACATTTTCTTTTGACTTTTAGAAGTAATTTGATATATTGTACTTGTTTTTCAACGAGACGGAGCCTTTACTTTAACTTAGATGCAGATAAAATATTTTTTTAGAAGCATGTTCGGAAAAGATAAAAAAATTAAGTATACGTTTCCCGAAATCGCTGTTTCTGACATAGGTCCTTAACTAAAGCTCGACAAGAAAAGGATATCCTTCATGGAAAATAACGAAGCTGAAAATAGAACGTGCATCCGGTTTGCGATTCCCGGGGCTATGGTCAGCTATGAGTTCAAGGATTACACAGAGGAATTTTCCCCTCTTGTCGATATCAGCCGCGGGGGAGTTAAATTTCTGGGTAAACATCCTCTCGAGATCAATGCAGATATAACCTTAAAAATATCCGTTCCCGGTGAAATGATTCCCTTAACCCTCCACGGGAAGGTCCGGTGGATATCCTTCATTGAGGAAAAAGATCAATACCAGATCGGGGTTCAATTTAATCCGTATGGAGAAAAGGAAAGACAAAATTACCCTGGAAATATGGTGAAAATCATTTCACTCGAGCAAAAATTTGCCTCTAAAGATAAAGCCAAGATCGGGAAATATGAAATTGACAGTTGATAAATATCCAATAAACCAGCATAATATCTAAAAATAAATGTTTGTTATTAGGATTTAAATATTAAGATCTTTTTTGCTCTCTTCGAATAGGATGACGACCTCAGACAGCGCTGCTCAGATATCAACTGAAATACTGCAGAGCAAACAAAGGAGGCTGTAGTTGGAAGAGAAGGGAATAGAAAAAAGGACATGCATCCGGTTCCAAATTCCTGGAGCTACTATAAGCTATCAGTTCAAGGAGCATGTGGAAGAATTTTCCCCTCTTGTTGATATGAGCCGCGGAGGAGTCAAGTTTATAGGAAAGAAACCTCCAGAGATCCACGCTGAAATAACCTTAAATATTTCCATTCCCGGTGAAGTGGTTCCCTTAACTATCCACGGAAAAGTGCAGTGGATATCCTATGTTGAAGCCAAAGATCAATACTTTATCGGGGTTCAGTTTAATCCGTATGGAGAAAAAGAAGGGGAAAATTATCCCGGAAACATGGTAAAAATCATCGCCCTTGAACAAAAATACGCAATTAAAGAAAAAGCTAAAACCGAGAAATTCGAAATTAACTAGCCTGTAGGATGGGGACTTTCCCTTTTTATTTTTCTTGCCCTTCGATGACTATTTGAGAGTAATCTGCGACTAGGATCAATAGTTTACTTATGGCTTGGAGGAGAGCCAGACGGTTTCGCTTCATTCTTTTCTCATCAGTCATTACCATAACGTTATCAAAAAACTTATTTATTGAAGATCTAATCCTGAAAATAATTCTCTGCACCTGAGGAAAATCTCCTTTAGAAATTAATGGAAGGACATTATTCTTTATTATGGAAAAAGTAGTATAAAGCTCCCTCTCTTCCTTTTCAGCCAGCAACGCTTGATTGATTCTAAACAGAGGTTGATCTTTTAGAATATTGTTTACTCTTTTGGCAATGATGATCAAAGGTTCAAAATTCGGACTTTCCTTAAGACTATCCAGCGCTTTAAGCCTGAGATAAGAATGATAGATGTTATCAATACCCACGGAAACGGAAGCATTTATCAAGTCATACCGATATCCTTGCCTTTCAAAAATATAGCGCAACCTGTTTGAAAAGAAATCCAGGCAGTAACTTTTTATTTTATCTTTAGGCTCTCGGAGCTTCTCTCCATAAATGGCTATCACTTTGTCCAGAAGCCGCGAGAAAGAAAGGCAAAGCTTTCTCTCAATGATTACCTTACAGATACCTTGGGCATTTCGTCGCAAACCAAAGGGATCCTTGGACCCAGTTACTTTTATCCCGGTTCCGACCACTCCCACGATAGAGTCCAATTTATCAGCTATGGATAATATGGCTCCAGTCAAGGAAGCGAGAGATTCATCATCCAAGCTTAAGGGCTGATAGTGTTCATAAACTGCTTTCCAAACCAGGGCAGGATATCTTTCTTCCCTGGCATAGAGACCGCCTACATTTCCCTGAAGTGAGGGAAATTCTCTCACCATCTCTGTGAGAAGGTCTGCCTTGGAAAGCTCCGCCGCCTGAATAACCTGTTTCTTTTCCTTTTTTGCTTCGATCTTATCAGCCAGGTAAGACACTATTTTCTTTAATCTCTGAGTTTTATCCTCATAGCTCCCCAGTTTTTCCTGAAAAACAATTTTATTTAAGTCTTTTGTTCTTTCTTTCAAGGTTATCTTTTTGTCTTGTTCCCAGAAAAATTTGGCATCCTCCAATCGAGCTTTAAGCACTCTCTCATTTCCCTTTCGAATAAGAGACTTTGAATCCTGGTAGGCATCAGCCACACCTAAAAAGAAAGGCCGCTGTTTCTTCTCTTTGACAATAGAGAACAATTTCTGCCCTTCTCTCATAGCAGTGCTTAATACTTCCAGAGGTAAATTTAAATATTCTTCCGGAAACGAGCCCATGAAAACATGAGGATATTCGACATCATAGACAATGCGTTCAAGAAGATCTTCATCCGGATGAAGGGTGGCTTTTAAAGAGACCAACTTCCGCACTATTTGATTAAAAATCATTTTCCTTCTTTCTCCCTGATCAATCACCACCCTCATCTTCCTTAGAGCTTCTCTGTACTCTATGAAGGATTTTACCTTAATTTTTTTGGGAAAATATATCTTATGACCGACTATTGAATTCCCAGCGCGTATTTTTCCTACAGAAAAAGAAAGCGTTCTCCCGCCGAAAAGACAGAAGATATTTTTTATCGGACGGGAAAATCTAATAGAACTTTCCCCCCATCTCATCATTTTAGGGAAGGAAAGGGAAGGGACAATTTGAGGTAAAATCTTGGAGAGAATATCTCGAGTGGGCTTTCCTCTTTCGATCTTTTTTAAACCCAGATACTCTCCCTTTGCGGTCTTTATAACTTTAAGTTCACTGACTCTTACTCCTTGAGACTTAGCAAATCCCTTGGCCGCAGGCGAAAAAGATCCGTCCTTTTTTACGGCAACAGCTTTAGGAGGACCGATAATTTCCTCTTCTCTATCTTTTTGGGATGGAGCAAAATCACCGACAACAACCAACCGGCGGCAAGTTCCATATGTTTCGATTTGTCCCCCATCAATATTCTGCGAAGAGAGCTCTTTCTTTAATTTCTCCTTCATTTGCTCAAGAGCAGCTTTCACGTGCGCAGAAGGCATTTCTTCGGTGTTTATCTCTAGGATAAATTCCATCAGGGTGAACTCTCCCTAGCTATGTATTTTTCAGCAATCTGGCTGACCAGACCTCTTATCTGAGCAATCATTTTGACTCTCTCTGTAACACTTACTGCCCCTCTGGAATCCAGAAGGTTAAAAAAATGGGAGCATTTTAGACACATGTCGTATGCGGGAAGAAGCAGATCTTTATCGATGAGCTGCCTGGCCTCTTTCTCGTTCAAAAGGAAAGAGTCCTTAAGTCTCCTTACGTTGGCCAGGTTAAAATTGTATTCTGAAAACTCCCTCTCCTCAATGAACCGTAAATCCTGGTAGCTGACATCTTCAGACCAGTTCAGGTCATAAATATTATCTTTTCCTTCCAGAAACATTTCTAACCTTTCCAGGCCGTAAGTGATTTCAACGGGTACCGAAAAAAGCTCAATCCCGCCTGCCTGCTGGAAATAAGTAAACTGAGTAATCTCCAGACCATCCAGTAAAACCTGCCATCCAACACCCCAGGCGCCGATGGAAGGAGCTTCCCAGTCATCTTCGTCGAATCGAATATCATGATCCTGGAGATTGATGCCCAGAGCACCCAAACTCTTAATGTAGATTTGCTGAATGTCCGAAGGAGAAGGCTTCATGATAACCTGGTATTGGAAGTGCTTCTGGACCCGGTGAGGATTTTCTCCGAAGCGGCCATCCGCAGGTCTCCGCGACGGCTGAACATAGGCAACTTTCCACGGTCTTTTATCAAGAACTCTGAAAAACGTATCAGGAGTCATGGTACCCGCACCAACCTCAAGGTCATAAGATTGAGCAAGATAGCATCCCCGGTCAGCCCAGAACTTCTGAAGATTCATAATAAGGCTTTGAATACTCATTTTATCCTTTTTTTCTCCTTCCACATTAAAACAGGATCTCTCGCAGCAGTAGTCTCGTCCAGGCGTCGCACGTAGGATATATGGGGAGCAGACTTCACAACTTCTGGATTCTTTTTTGCTTCTTTCGAGATCTGCTTCATGGCATCAATGAAAAGATCAAGATCTCTCTTGCTTTCAGTCTCTGTAGGTTCGGTCATTAACGCACCACGAACAATCAACGGAAAAGACATGGTCGGAGGGTGCAGGCCAAAATCGATGAGCCTTTTGGCTATGTCAATGTTTCCGACACCGTGTGCTCTCTGAAACTTATCTGAAAAAACACACTCATGAAGAGTAGGAGTCTTGTACTTCAGATAATACTCTCTTTCCAGGCTCTTGCGAACATAATTAGAATTCAAAACTGCAATCTCTGCTACTTCCTTTAATCCTTCGTATCCTAAGGATAGAATATATGCCAGTGCTTTGACAATAACTAAATAATTTCCGTAGAAGCTGTGGACTCTTCCGACACTCTTCGGCCGGTCAAAGTTAAGGAAGTATTTTCCTTCTTTCCTTTCTATGATGGGAAGAGGAAGATAAGGCTTCAACATCCGCTTTGCCCCTACTGGCCCAGAACCAGGGCCGCCACCGCCATGAGGCGTGGAAAATGTCTTGTGCAGATTCAGATGAATCACATCAACATCCATATCTCCCGGTCTGCAGACTCCTATAAGAGCGTTCATGTTAGCTCCATCCATATAGACAAAGCCACCTTTGGAATGAACAATTTCAGCCATTTTTTTTATGTCAGCCTCAAATACCCCCAATGTATTCGGATTGGTTATCATCAAGGCAGCCACTTCTTCTGTCATGTTCTGGGCAAGGCTCTTCAGGTCAATCGTTCCTTTTTTGTTGGATCGGATTTCTTGAACACGATAACCGCAGAGATGGGCGCTTGAAGGATTGGTTCCATGAGCTGAATCCGGAATGAGGACGATTTTTCTCGGATTTCCCCTCTCTTCAAGATAAGCACGGATGAGCATCATGCCTACCAGCTCACCCTGTGCCCCTGCAGAAGGCTGAAGACTAAAGGCCTCCATTCCTGTCAGCTCAGCCAGAAGCTCCTCTGTTGTTTTAAGAACCTCGAGATTTCCCTGGACTAAATCAAGCGGGGCAGCAGGATGGGAGGAGTTAAATTCCAAGAGAGAGGCTATTTTTTCGTTTATTTTAGGATTGTACTTCATCGTACACGAACCCAGAGGATAAAAACCCATATCTATACAATGATTTGTCTGGGAGAGACGAGTAAAATGCCTGACAATTTCCACTTCTGAGACCTGAGGAAAACCTTCTATTTCATCTCTTACTGGAAGATTCCGAAGTAGATCCTTTTTAGAAGGAACATCAAGCTCGGGCAGAGAAAAGGCTCTTTTTCCCTTCTCGCTAATTTCAAATATCAAAGGTTCGCGAATCATTTTTATTTTTCTTTTACGCCATCCTTTAAAATCGCCGCCAGTTTATCGATCTCTTCTCTCTTATGCATCTCGGTAACACACACCAGGGCGCATTTCTTAAGCTCTGGATAATACTCGCCAAGGTTCAAGCCTCCGACAATTCCTTTTTTTCTGAGAAACTTCCTGATTTTTTCGAAACCTCCTGAGAATTCAAGTACAAATTCGTTGAAAAATTTCCCCTTGAATTTTCTTTTTATCCCCTTTATCTGGCTCAGTTTTTCCAGGGCATAATTGGCTTTCTGGATATTCTGCCAGGCAAGCGTTTTTAATCCCTCCCGGCCCAATGTTTCCAAGAAGATCGTGGCCCTCAATGCACACCAGGCCTGGTTGGTGCAGATGTTTGAAGTAGCTCTTTCTCGTCTTATGTGCTGTTCTCTCGTGGATAAAGTCAGAACAAATCCTCTTTTCCCGTCTACATCCTTTGTCTGACCTGAAATACGCCCCGGAAACTGACGGATATATTCCTTGCAACAGGCCATGAATCCCAGATAGGGACCGCCAAAACTCAAGGGAAGTCCAAAAGACTGCCCTTCCCCTGCTACGATATCAGCTCCCAGCTTTCCCGGGGCTTCCAGAATGCCAAGTGATACTGGTTCTGTGACTACAACTATGGATAAAGCCTGGACGCTGTGAGCAAGGTCAGATATCTTTTTAAGTTTTTCTATTATCCCCATAAAATTGGGCGACTGAAAGACAACAGCCGCTGTCTTATCATCTAGCTTTTTTCTTAGATCCTTAAGGTCGAACTCCCCCGTCTCTGAATACTTGACCTCTTCAATCTCAACTCCCAAGTTTTTCACATACGTTTGGATTACTCTCCTGTAATGGGGGTGGAGGGTTTTGGCTATTATAACCTTTGATTTTCCTTTCAAGCGATGAGCCATAAGAACTGCCTCAGCCGCAGCCGAAGCCCCGTCATAAAGGGAAGCATTGGCGATATCCATTCCCGTCAACTGGCAGATGAGAGTCTGAAACTCAAAAATGACCTGAAGTGTTCCCTGACTGACTTCAGGCTGGTAAGGAGTATAGGGACTTATGAACTCTCCTCTGGAGCTTAAATAATCCACGATGTAAGGAATCACATGGGAGTAGGCTCCGGCTCCCAGGAATGAAAGATAATTCTGATAGTTGTTTTTCTGTGTTATTTTCTCAAAGAGCTGAATCAGCTCGAGTTCTGTCATCGGAGAAGGAACATTGAGCTCCCTCTTCAGCATTATATCTTTGGGAATCGTGCTAAAAAGTTCATCCAGGGAAGAGATGCCGATTTTGGCCATCATTTCTTTCCTGTCTTTATCACTCAGTGAAATGTAACTCATAAGCTAAATATTCCCTTTTTACTCTTCGATTCCCTCTATGAATTCTTCGTATTCAGAGGCTGCCATCAGCTTTTCGAGTTCAGCCTCATCCTTTATTTCAAGACGAATAAACCAGCCTTTGCCATGAGGATCTTGATTAACAAGTTCGGGGGAATCATCCAATCCCTTGTTTACCTCTTTGACTTCTCCGGAAACAGGAGAGTAAACATCGGAAACCGCCTTAACGGATTCAATGACTCCCATTGATTGATGAAATTCCAGTTTCTTTCCGACTTTAGGCAACTCGACATAGACAACATCTCCCAGCTGCTTTTGAGCAAAATCGGTAATCCCCACAGTCGCCTTACCGCCTTTCACCTGAATCCATTCATGGTTCTTAGTGTAGTAAAAGTCATCAGAATACATCTTGCGCCTCCTGCTTTATATTCAATCTTGTAGATTCAACCTTGTAGATTCAATCTTGTAGGGGCTTGATTTATCAAGCCCACCTTATGTTTCTCTATATAGATAACTTGATTCACTAAGCATACCTTTTATGGGTTTGGTTTCTCAAACCCACATTTTATTTCTTCTTGTAGGGGCTTGATTTATCAAGCCCACCTTATGTTTCTCTATATAGATAACTTGATTCACTAAGCATACTTTTCATTTCTTCTTGTAGGGGCTTGATTTATCAAGCCCACCTTATGTTTCTCTATATAGATAACTTGATTCACTAAGCATACTTTTCATTTCTTCTTGTAGGGGCTTGATTTATCAAGCCCACCTTATTTTTATCGAATGGCTCAATTTTTCTCGCCCCTCTTATAAAAAGGAGTGGGAACCACTCGAGCTTTGACCTTTCTATCCCTTATTCCAATCTCAAATTCTGTTCCTATCTCTTTATATTCAACGGGAAAATAGGTTAAACCTATACTCTTTTTCAAGTAAGGAGAAAAAGTGCCTGAATTTACCTCAGAGACTTTATCGCCTTCTATGAAAACTGGGTAATGCGGCCGGGCTATTCCTCTCTCTATGACCTCAAAACCAACTAATCTTCTTTTAATTCCCTCTTCCTTCTGCTTTAGGAGAGCATCTCTCCCTAAAAACTCTCCTTTCTTAAACTTCACAAGCCAGCCCAAACCAGCTTCAAGCACTGTTGTAGTCTCATCTATATCATTTCCATAAAGCATGAGTCTTGATTCCAAGCGGAGAGTATCTCGAGCGCCCAACCCTATAGGAATAACACCGAAGTTTTTTCCTCCTTCTAAAATAACGTTCCAGATCTTTTCTGGACGGGAAGAAAGAGTGTACACCTCAAAACCATCCTCTCCTGTATAGCCAGTGCGGGAGGCAAGAACTTCCTCTCCCTCTATTTCTCCCCAACTCGATCCGAACAAATTCATCTCCTCTATATTAACATCAATCAGAGGCTTGAGAATTTCCAAAGCCCTTGGTCCCTGAAGAGCGATCTGAGTGTAATCATCACTTTTGTTCTCAACCTCTGCATCAAAACCTTCCTTGTGGCTCAGAATCCATTCATAATCTTTATCAGAATTAGAACAGTTCACGACCAGCAGGTATTTCTGCTGATCCAGGCAGTAGACCAAAAGGTCATCAACAAAAGTACCCTGCGGGGTGGTCAAGCAGGAGTACTGCGCTTTCTCAGGAGTTAGACGAGCAGCATCATTGGGTGTCAAATATTGAACAAAATCAAGAGCCTGTCTTCCTGAAATTACAATTTCTCCCATATGACTCACATCAAAAAGTCCTGCCTTCTTGCGGACAGCCAGATGCTCATCAATAACTCCACTATACTCTACCGGCATCTCCCAGCCGGAAAATTCGATCATCTTAGCACCAAGTTTTTTATGGGAAGAATTAAGGCGGGTTTTTTTCAAAGTCATCCTTCTGCGAAATTAATTTTCTACCACATAACTTTTCCCGATGCAAGAAAAATCGTCAGAAGTCTTGTTCAAAGACACAAATCTGATATAATTAGAAACCAATCATGCTTGAATTCAAAAATTATTTAAAAGAAAAAATTCACGAGCTGCTGAAAGAAAAATACCATCTTGATCTCTCAGAGCGTGAAATAAGCTATACTCCCCAGCAAAAAATGGGTGACTTGGCCCTGACATTCCCATTCCAACTGGCTAAAAAAATGAAAAAAGAGCCAAGAAAGCTCGCCCTGGAAATAATTCCCCTTCTCTCTTCACTCGAAGGAGTCCAAAAGATCGAAGCAGCAGGGCCAGGCTATATCAATCTTTTCCTGGAGCGGGAAAAATTCTTTTCTGGCCAGCTTCACTCGATAGGGCAAACATATCTCTCCCCCGAGGAAGAAAAAATCATAATCGAGCACACCAACATCAACCCCAACAAAGCAGCCCACATAGGCCATCTGAGGAACGCCTGTCTCGGCGATACCCTGGGGCGCTGTCTTAAATACAAAGGAGAAAACGTCGAAATCCAAAATTACATAGACGACACCGGAGTCCAGGTGGCAGATGTTGTCTTCGGCTTCATAGAGCTCGAGAAAAAGAGCCTGCCCCAGATCAAAGAAATAAAGGAAAAATTTGATTACTACTGCTGGGATCTTTATGTGCGCGTCTCTTCTTATCTAGGAAATAATCCCCAGGCAGAGACAAGAAAATCTGAAATTCTAAAAAAAATCGAGGAAGGTGAAAATCCTGAACACGAGACAGCTCATTATATCTCCCGCCGAATAATCAAAGCTCATCTCCAGACCATGGGAAGAATCGGAGTCGGGTATGACCTTCTCCCCTGCGAAAGCAGCATACTCCATCTTAAATTCTGGGAAAAAGCTTTCTCGCTCTTAAAGGAAAAAAAGGCTATTTTCTTCGTAAAGAGCGGGGAAAACAAAGGCTGCTGGGTGATGAGCCTTGAAGACGAATCAGAAAAGGAAAAGATCATAGTCCGCTCTGACGGGACAGTAACCTATGTCGGGAAGGATATTGCCTATCAACTCTGGAAATTCGGTCTTCTGGAAGAAGATTTTTATTATGAAACCTTTATCAAAGAGGATAGCAAGATTGTCTGGATAAGTACTACCTCGCCAGAGAAGGAATCTCCTTCATTCGGAAAAGGAAGTCAGGTCTATAATGTTATAGACACAAGACAGGCCTATCTCCAGAAAATTGTAGTTCAGGGCCTCAAATCTCTAAAATTTTTCGCTCAAGCAAAAAAATCCATCCATTTCTCTTACGAAATGGTTGCCCTTTCTCCAAAAAGTCTGAAAGAGCTCAATCTGAGTGTTTCGGAAGAAGACAAGGAAAAGGGCTTCCTTGAAGTCTCCGGGAGAAAAGGACTGGGTGTAAAAGCCGATGATCTGCTGGACAGGCTGGAGGAAAAGGCTTTAGCAGAGGTGAAGAAGAGAAATCCAGAGCTTTCGGAAAACCTGAAAAAAGAAACAGCTCACAAGATAGCCAGCGGATCGCTCCGCTACTTTATGCTTAAATTCGCCCTAAATTCTCTCATCGTTTTTGACTTCGAAGAAGCCCTTAGTTTTGAGGGAGAAACAGGCCCTTATCTTCAGTACACGTTGGTCAGGATCAACAGCATCTTCCGCAAGCTAAAGGAAAGAGAAAACTTTGAGGAGAAGGATCTCCAGGCCCTTATCTCTTCAGAGGAGATTCCGCTGGAAAAGCTTTCTGAATCAGAGCCGGCTGATTTCTGGGATCTAGTTCTCTATGCCTCCCAGTTTGAAGAAGAGGTTCTCCATTCCATCCGTTCTATGGAATTCTCGCATTTAGCTAAGTTCTCTTTTAATCTATGTCAGAAGTTTAACGCTTACTACCACCTTTATTCTATCTTGGCTGAAGAGAATAAAGAGATAAAACGCATTCGTATCCTAACCATCTATTACATCAGAGAAGTTCTCAAGCGTGCTCTTTCTCTCATGGGCATCCCGCAACCAGAACTGATGTAAATGAGTTAGTAATAAATGTAGGGATTTGATTCATCAAACCCATTTATTGTAGGGGTTTGATTCATCAAACCCACCTTTTTTATTTTGTTGGGTCATGATTCATCAAACCCATATTTTGATTCTGTAGGGGCTTGATTTATCAAGCCCACCTTTTTAAAATTTATAATTTACTATCCACAAACAGGAGTAAAAAAATGATTGAAGTTGAAAATCTAACCAAAAAATACGGGGATCTGGTAGCCGTTAAAAACTTAAATTTTAAAGTTGAAAAAGGAAAAATCTGGGGACTTCTCGGTCCAAATGCAGCTGGAAAAACAACAACCATGAGAATTCTCACCGGGTATTTGCCTGCCACTGAAGGAAAAGCATCTGTAGCTAACTATGATGTCTTCGAGAAACCTAACGATGTCAAAAAAATTACTGGCTACCTCCCCGAAAATGTCCCCCTTTACCCTGAAATGACGGTTCATTCCTACCTGAGTTTTGTCTCAGAAATCAAACAAATCCCTGCAACCCAGAGAAAGGAAGCTGTGGATAAAGCCGTAGAGACAAGCGGCTTAGAAACGGTGCGAAGGAGGCTTATCAAGAACATCTCTCGGGGATTTAAGCAGAGAGTGGGTATCGCTCAAGCCCTTATTCATAACCCTCAAATACTCATCTTAGACGAGCCGACTATAGGCCTTGATCCGGCCCAGATAATAGAAATAAGAGAGCTCATAAAGTCCCTCAGGGGACAACGGACCATCCTCCTCTCGACTCATATCCTTGCTGAAGTGACTCAGACATGCGACGGAGTTGTCATTATTAATGAGGGTAACCTCATGGCTTCAGGCTCTCTGGAAGAACTCACCGCTTCCTTCAAGGAAAAGGAAGGAGTCGTTATTAAACTCAAAAAGGAAGGAAAAGATGTCCTCTCACTCTTGCAGAAAATTCATGGCGTCGACAAGGTCAGCCATGCAGATGACGAGTTCAAGATAGAATGGACCAAAGGAAAAGACATGAGGGATGAAATTACAAAGCTCGTCGTTGATAAAGAATTGGGCCTTATCGAAATGAGGCCTCTTGCCATGAATATCGAAGACCTCTATCTCAAGGTTATCTCAGGAGGTGTCGAGCAATGAAAAACATATGGGCTATCTTCAAGAAAGAAATAAAAACCTACTTCACCTCCCCTATCGCCTATGTGGTTATAACTGTGTTTCTAGTTCTGATTGGATTTTTCTTTTACAGTCTCATCTGGTGGTTTAATTCCCAATCTCTTCAAATGGCACAAAATCCAGCTTATTATCAGCAACTCAACATAAACCAGATGGTTTACTCTCCCCTCTTTCAAAACATGAGCATTATCCTCCTCCTCATGATACCTCTTCTCACCATGCGACTTTTTTCAGAAGAAAAGAAAATCAATACAGATGAGTTGCTTTACACCTGCCCCATTTCTATAAACCAGATAATCCTTGGAAAATATTTTGCTTCTCTTTTCGTTCTTCTGGCAATGCTCTTTTTGACCGGAATCCTCTCCATCTTTACTTTTGCCTACGGAAATCCAGAGCCTGCCCCCATCCTGAACGGTTATCTCGGACTATTCCTTATGGGAGCGGCTTTTATAGCTGTAGGAATTTTCTTCTCTTCTCTGACCGAAAACCAGATTGTCGCTGCCATCTTGACTTTCGGCACGCTCCTACTCTTCTGGATTCTGAGCTGGGCTTCTTACTCTGCAGGAGGAATATGGAAAAGCGTCCTCAATTACCTCTCGTTTATCCAGCATTTTGACGACATAACACGAGGAATTCTGGATACAACGGATCTTGTTTTTTACCTCAGCTTCATTTTTTTGGGTCTTTTTCTCACTCATTCTGTCATTCAATCCAGAAGGTGGAGGTAAAAAATGGAAAAAATCAAACAATACCTGAATTACATAGCCTTAGCCCTGATATTCCTTTCTCTGGTCTCCTTTAGAATTTGGCCCCACAAAAAAACAATCGCCCTCGTTTTAGGACTCCTAGGAGTAACCGCTTTAGCAGCATATATTATCCTTAATCTCTCGGTTCTCAAACAAAGCTTTAAGCGAAAATCATTCATCTATTCCGGCAACATGATTTTTATAGTTGTCCTTGTCCTCGCTATTCTGGTTCTGATCAATTATTTCTTTGCCCGCCACCACCACAGGTTCGACTTTACCGAAGCAAAACTGCACAGTCTCTCTGACCAATCCATAAAAGTCTTGGAAAATTTGAAGGACGAGGTTAGTGCCTTATGTTTCTTCCGTGAAGGAAATATCAGCCGAGCTAAAATGGAAAACCTGATGAAAATCTACAATTATCATTCAAAAAAAATAAAACATGAATTTATCGATCCTGACAAAAATCCAGGCTTGGTCAAAAGATATGACGTAACACAAGACGGAACAACCATCCTTGAGAGCGGAGATAAAGAAAGTCGCATCACTTCCACAGGTGAAGAGGATATCACCAACGCCATCATCAAAATCTCAAGAGAAAAGAAAAAAGTGCTCTATTTTCTCGAAGGCCACGGCGAGGCAAGCATCGAAATAAGTGAGGAGACGGGCTATACTTTAGCCAAAGAAGCGTTAGAAAAACTAGCTTACGAAGTAAAAAAGCTGACTCTAGCTCTTTCTGATACTTTTCCTCAAGACTGCGCTCTCCTCGTTATTCCCGGCGCTAAAAAGGACCTCCTTCCCAACGAACTGGAGACAATCCGAAACTTCATAAGCGAGGGCGGCAGAGTCTTTTTTATGGTCGATCCGGAGACTGCTCCAGGTCTTAAATCCTTCCTCACAGAGTACGGGATTCAACTCGAAGACGACTTGATCGTGGATACCGTATCTCGCCTCATGGGAGGAGATTACTTCATGCCTATAGTGAGTGAATATGAATACCACGAGATCACAAGTGAATTCCGGTATGCAACCTTCTTCCCTTTTGCACGTTCGGTGAGTGTAGCTGAGGAAAAACCAGAGGGAGTCTCTGCAGACATCCTGGCCAAAACAAGCACCAACTCATGGTCAGAAAGGCAGCTCACAGATAGTGAGGTGACGTTCAATAAAGACAAAGATAAAGAAGGACCAATCTCTCTTGCGGCAGTGGTAACCGTTGCGCCGAAGGAAGAAAAAAAGCAAGAACTTAAGGAAGAAAAAGAGACGGAAGAAGAAGAAAAACAAACAGAAGAAGCCGAGGAGACAAAACAAGAAGGACGCCTGGCAGTTTTCGGTGATTCAGATTTCGCCACCAACCGCTATTTTAACTTTTCAGGCAACGGAAATTTCTTCTTGAATACAGTAAACTGGCTGACTGAAGAGGCAGACCTTATCTCCATACAGCCTAAGACATCCTCTCCCCGGACGATTCACATGACTGCTACCCAGGGAAGAATACTCTTTTTCGTCTCCCTCATTATTCTCCCTCTTATCGTTCTTATCACAGGAATTTCAGTTTGGGTACGGAGAAGGTCCCTATGAAATTCAAAACCACGATCATTCTTTTTGCGGTTTTCATCGTTCTCCTGGCTTTTGTTTTATTCTTCGAATACAAAGGCATGAGTGAAAAAGATGAAGGAGAGAAACTCCTTGCCCTTTCCTCCGATGATGTCCAGAAGATAACTTTTAAAAAAGAAGATGAAATCATTACCTTCCAGAAAGACGAAGAAGGAGAATGGCTCATCACTGAACCCCTCGAAGCAAAGGCTGACAAGTATGAGGTCGACCGCCTAGTTGACGATTTCTCAGATCTCAAAATAGAGAGAGTGGTTGAGGAAGAGCCAGAGGATTTGCAAAAATACGGTATTCCTCAAAAAGAGATAAGTCTCTGGTTTAAAGATAAAGATAAACCAATAAAAATCCTCATCGGCATGGAAAATACCCTAGGCAACACTTTTTTTGCCAAAAGGGAAGATGAAACAAAAGTTGTCCTCATCCCCAGCAGTTTTAAAAGTCTGATGGAGAAAAGTCTCTTTGATTTTCGCGAGAAAAATATCTTTAAGTTTGAAGCAGTTGATGTGAAAAATGTAAAACTCCGGGCAAAAAAAACTCTATGGGTGGCTTCGAAAAAAGGAGAAGAATGGTTCTTTAGGAATCCCCTCAATGCTCTTGCCAAAACAAGCAAAATCGATGACATACTTTCTTCTCTCTCCAACCTGAAAGCCAAAGAGTTTGTATCAGAAGAAAAGAAAAAAGGGGATGAAAAAAAATACGGCCTTGATCATCCTGTATATGAAATCACTCTAGGTATGCCTCTTGAAAACCAGGAAGTGACATTTTTCCTCCATAAAGAAGAGGATAAACTCTATGCCACCACTTCCCTATCCACCAAAATTGTCGAAGCAGAAGATACCCTCCTCTCTGCTCTAGAGGAAGAGGCGGGGGAATTAAGGGAAAAAAAAGTTGCCAGTTTCTACAGTTGGGAAGCAACCCGCCTTCATCTTAAGAAAGGAGAGATAGATTGGATTGTTGCGAAAGACGAAGAGGATAACTGGCACTTTGAATCTCCCCTAAAAGAAGAAGCGGACAAAAGCAAAATCCAGACATTTATCCGCAAAATAGAAAGCCTTGAAGCCGAAGAATTCATCGATCCTCCTCTGAGCCTGAATCTAAAAGAATACGGTCTGGACAATCCTCAGGCTGAAGTCAAAATTTGGATAAGGGAAAATGAGGATGAAGAAAAGGTCAAAGAAATCACAGTGCTTATCGGCTCTGAAGACAAAGAATCAAAAGAAGTTGTAGTTAAAAATGCCCGATTCAATTATCTTTTCCGGATGGATTCACCCTTCCTTGAAGAATTCCCCAAAGACATCACAGATTGGAAACCAGAGAAAGAAGAAGAGAAACAGGAAAAGAAAGAAAAACCATAATATAATAGGTAATCTTATTTTCCTTGACATTCAAGCTTTTTCTATAGTATAAATTTAGCACCTTTGCGGGATAAGGAGGGATATGACGGCATATCCGAAAAAATCGCATATTTGCTTTAAGGGCAAATCAAAAGGGGATTTTTCTGCGTTACAAAAAAAAGGACACTCTAATTTTGCATTCAAATTGATTCAATTTTATTTGACAATCTATATTTCACTTACTATATATATAGTATTACTTGAGTTAGAATTTTTCCTGCAATAAAAGTTTTGCATGAGGAGAGGGAGGAAGATGTTTGTGAATCGAGTAAAATCCCAATTTAGCAACAAAACGTCCTTTTTAGGAGATTAATCATGTCTATACGTCGCATATTTTTATTTTTACTGGTTGTTACACTCTTGCTAGCAACTGGTATTTCAACAAAATCCAATACCTCAAATGGTAACTTAGATCAAGACATTATCGTCGGCCGAAACGTGAATTTGGCCCCATATCCACTCATGGATCCTGTAACTGGTGATCCATTGGTTGATACTGGTGATCCATACCTTCAGAGGCAAAACGAACCATCTGCAGCTGTCTCAACACGTAATCCTATGCATCTTCTTGCGGCTGCTAACGACTACCGTACGGTATATATACCTGATGATGAACAGGCATTACCCGGAATCGAGCTAGCAGCTCAAGCACCAAGTGGAGATGCTTGGCTGGGAATCTTCAAATCCTTTAATGGTGGTCAATCCTGGACAACCCACTTACTCCCAGGATATCCTCAGGACTACACGGATGAAGGGAAGGCTTCCCTACTTAAGGGGTACGAGGCTGCTTGTGATCCCACAGTACGTGCGGGTTCATCTGGACTGTTCTTCTCCAGCGGTATTGTTTTTGACAGAATCAAGAATGGAGGAAGTGCCATTTTTGTTGCTCGGTATATTGATAATAATAACCAAGCAGTCGGAGAGATGGACTCAATAGAGTACGTGGACGTAAATATTATTGACGAAGGAACATCAGGACAGTTTGCAGATAAACCATGGATTGCAGTAGTCGCTCCAAGTAGCGAAGACGATAAGGTGACAATCTACGCTCCTAGTTATGAGCAAGATATTCCACGGTTCGATGTATACATAGTGTATAGTGTTTTTCTAGGCTCAGCACAGAGTGGCGGTGGTAGTAAAATTATGTTCGCCAAATCATCAGACTGTGGAAATACTTGGGGAAAACCCATTAAACTGAGCGAAACTGTACACATCTGCCAGGGTACAAACGTAGTCGTAAGCCCCAAAGACGGTAAAATCTACGTTGTCTGGCGACAGTATGCACGCAATCAGCAAGGCGTTCCCGATGCCATCGTTATGTGCAAATCAACTAATGGGGGCCGAAGATTCACCAAAGCTAAAGTGTTTTATGAGATTAATCCTTATGATCAGTTCACATATCCAGATAGGTTTCGGACCAGCGCTTTTCCAGCCATAGCAGTGGACGAAAATGGTTTAGTATATGTGGCCTGGTCCGATCGAGGATTTCGTGAGGATGGAGTGCCTCGAATTGTTATCAGAACAATGGATGGAAATGAATTGTCTGGACCTACACAAATTGATAATTATCCAGGTCGCGGCCATCAGATTATGCCTTCCTTAGCCTACGTTGGCGGCAAGATATTGGCGACGTGGTATGACACACGAAATAGTATTCCTTTTAATATTAGGCCCGAAATTTCCGGAGAAGAACAAACCATGGATGTACGGGCAGCACAAGCAGATCCCTCAGCAAATCCAGTTTTCGGCGATTCAATCCAAGTTTCTCGATATCTCTACTCTGCAGAGACTGACGAAAACACAGGTGATTTGCTGGACGCGAACGGCGATTCAATTCATATAAGTCTCTTACCTCCAGCAATCAAACAGGCGCAGTCTAGTCAGCCAAATTTCCCCATGTTCGATGGAGGAAATTCTCCCTTCATGGGAGATTATATTGATAGTGCACCTTCTCCCGTGATCCTGCGCGATTATGAAACTGGAACTTGGCGCTTCAATACAGGAGAGGAAGGAAAGTTCGATCCTACCCTTTGTCATATCGTTTTTGCCTGTAACCGTGACGTGGTTCCACCGGATGACGCTAATTGGAAGGAGGACTATTGGCCTCCAGAAGGTCCAGGAGGTGATTGTATTGACGACCAGACAGCAGGAATGCGGAATCAAAACATATACACTGCCCCAGTTACTCAGGGCATTCAAGTTGGTTGTCCTGTCAACACTAAGCCACTCTCCGAAGAAAGAAGATCATTTCTTGTATTCGTTAAAAACTTAACAGATGACGAAAAACTTATTAGACTTACAATTGATGCACCCCCTGGCATGGATGTATCATTCTGGGAGACGCTTCCCCATGGCAGCGGAGGGACGCCTCCGCCTGAGGAATGCCCGTTTAAATATTGTGACGACGAGGAAGTAAAATTATATGTCCTGCCCCATTCATCCATCACCCTTACGGTTTTTGTCCAACCCTATACTGATCATCTCGCGACATTAAGAGTAAATGTTGAAGAAATTATTGACGTTCCCGATGAGACAACACTAATTGTCCCACGAAGTTCTATCATGCTAAATCCCGATCCTGTCAACACCCAGCTTATTGCTCTTGATCCTAGAGGGGTGAAAGAATATGATGCTCCGTTCCTAATAACTGAAGATCTTGCACAAGTGGATTTGGGCGATGCTACTGTGTTTAGTGATGACGTTGTATTCACTGAGGACTTGTTGGCAGAACTATTAGAATCCTCAAATCCAGATTTATTAACGCCCACTCGACGGCATCCCACCCGCAGACACGACACCATCATCAATCCTACCACTCGCCATTCGACTTTATCGACTGCGCCAAATGGGGAGGTTACAGATGTTAGTTGGTCAGTTAAAAACATCGGCAAAGCGACCGCTGCTTACTCCTTCGACCTTCTTGGAGAAACTCCTTCAGTTCCATATTATCAGCTCCTAATCTACCGCGTTAGTAGCACAACTACGTCTGAAGATTGCAATCTAAGTGAAGAAGAGCATCACGAACTAGTTCTCTCATATGAAAACCCTACTACTCGCCATCCTACTCGGCGTCATGAATCTCTCCGCAATCCTACCAGACGCCATAACACCTTTTTCCTTGCGCCAGGAGAGACTGCCATCTGTACTTTAAGACTAATTGATCCCAATCCACCTCAAGAAAGAGGTGGAAGTGCTCAGGAAGCAGCAATTATGAGCAATGGAGGAACACAAGAAGACTTCAATCCTGAAGACTACGCCACAACAATAGCTGGTGCTGCTATACCCCAGGCTGCTAACGAAGATGGCATAATAGATTTTCAGAGTTCATTGCATATCATCCCTGAGGTCCTTCCTGAAGGATCATTAGGCGATTCATACACCGCAACCTTGGAGGCTTATGGTGGTGAACCAGACACTATCGATGATAAAAACACACAAGATCCTAGTGACGATGTGTGGAAATATGTAAAATGGAGGCTAAAAGAAGGAGAATCCCTCCCTAATTATCTATCATTATCTAAATACGGAATTATTTCTGGGACTCCGGTGTATGATTCAGCGGCTGACTACCCGCAGAAATATTCCTTCACGGTAGAACTTGAAGATGGGAAAGAATTAGAAGAAGGGGTAGAACAAGAAAATGGAAGCACTCCTACACAATTTGCTCGAAGGAAATTCGAAATTATAATTGAGTGTAATGTTAACATTATAGCCACAGCAACTACCGGCGGAGATATATATTTTGAAGACGCACCTGTCACGAATGGTGTAACTGTAGATTGCGGAGATAGCCCGACATTCACCTTTGTCCCTGATGATTGCTTTCACATAGCGTCTGTGATCGTAGACGGTGTACTTTTATCACAGGAACCACCGCCAACAACGTATACATTCGAAAATATAAATAATATGAATCAGGACCATACGATTGAGGCTGTATTTGATAGAGACACATTTACCATAAAAGCCACGGCAGGAGTGGGCGGAAGCATAGATCCTGAAGATGACGTGACGGTACTTTGCGACCTTGACCAGACATTCACTATAACAGTTGATGAAGGCTACATGTTAGAGGATGTCGTTTTGGATAAATTAACTTCGCCATTCCATTTGGGTTCAGTTATGACACACACGTTCGAATTTGTAAGAGCCGACCATACTATAGAAGCAATATTTAAAAAACTAGAGAAGTGGGATCAACGGTATGACTATGCGGATGGTGCTGATCAAGCGAACGACATTGGCGTTGATCCGTCAGGAAATGTTTATGTGACTGGTTATAGTTCAAACGGAACAGACAATGACTATGCAACAATAAACTATCTCTCTGATGGAACGCCAAATGAGAATTGGGGAACAACTGGAGCTCTCAGATATGATGGAGGATATGGAAATGATGAAGCTTCAGCCCTTGACCTTGATGGCTCAGGAAATGTTTATGTGACAGGCTTTAGTTTTAGCCGCAATAAAGGAGAAGATTTTTACACTATTAGTTACGATAATGCGGGAGAACGCTCGAGCGCAAGATACGACGGGCCTGCACATAAGGGAGATAGGGGTAATGACATCGTTGTTGACACATCTGGATATTTCTATGTAACTGGCGACAGCTTCAGAGGAATGAAATTTGAGCATTCAGATTACGCTACAGTTAAATTTGACACCTTTGGAGAGGTAATTTGGGATGAGAGATATGATGCTCGCCGAAACGGTCATGATGTGGCCACCGCCGTTGCTCTGGATTCAGATGGAAATGTAATCATAACAGGAAGAAGTGAATATAGCTTGCGCAAAAATAGTGATGTGTTGCATTACGATTACTTTACAATAAAATACAGGGCTAATAATGGAGGAATAGCCTGGATTGATAGGTATGATAATGCGGATGTAGAAAATGCAGGGGATGATGCAGCTGCTATTGCAGTTGATTTACCTGGAAATGTCTACGTAACAGGCAGGAGTCAAGGAAGCGGATTAGATTTCGATATCGTAACAATAAAGTATCTCTCTAATGGATCTAGGGATAATAATTGGGGAACTAATGGAGTTGTCAGATTCGATGGTAATTATAATGATGAAGCCGTTGCTATAGCTGCCGATTCAGAAGGAAATGTTTATGTGACAGGTCATAGCTTCAATGGTACAAACAATGATTACATAACTATTATGTACGACAGTAGCGGAGAGGAAGTGTGGGTTCGAACGTACGACAATAATGGCGTTGATGAAGCCGCTGACATCGCCATAGATACAGTCGGAAATATCTATGTAACTGGAAGGAGCCAAGACGGAGGAGACTTTGACTATTTCACGATAAAATATGATAATCTTGGAAATATGGTCTGGCGAGTTAGGTATGATAATACTTATGGTGATGATGAAGCTAGAGCCCTTGTTGTTGATTCATTTGGAAATGTCTATGTAACAGGCAGAAGTAAAGGAATGATTGGAGGAGTCGCAACAGGTTTTGATTATGCCACGGTCAAGTACGAGCAATAATTGACATTGAAAGCTGAAGTGGGAAATTGTTTAATTTGGGGATATTTTAGCTTTAAATAGATCAGAGAGAATCTACACGGAGGCGGGCATCTTCGACCATGGGATCACTTCCATCATCCTTTTCCTTGATTTTCAGGAATTTATCGTAGGATTCGGAAGCAGCTCCACTGCCTAGACCTTCCTGAGCCCGTCCAAGGTAGTAGTAAACAGGAGACAGGTATCGATACGAGGGAATATCGTTTTGAAAAACTGAAGCAGCTTCCCCACCCCGTTTAATGCATATTTCAAACTCTGAATAAGCCGCTGTATAATCCTCAGCGTCCAAGTAAGCCAACCCAAGAAAAAAATGGACGTTCCATGTGTCGATCGAATCCTTTGCTTCATGAAAAAGATTCACAGCATTGCCGATGTCGCCTCTTGCCCTGCTCATTTCACCCCCGATTAATTTGGCATACACACGAGGTTCTGGTTGAGGCTTTTTAAATAATTCTGCTTGCAGGCTGCGAGCTTTATCATCCTGGCCAGCATTCAAATAAACTAGAGCAGCAGAAAACACTATTTCTGGATCATCTCTGATTCCTACTGCGCGGTCTACAGCTTTAGACGCAAGCTCTTTTTTCTCTTGAAGGAGATAAGCATGGGCAAGCATGATACATTTTTCAGCAGCGTCGTATCCCTGCTTGTTCTCAAGATCAAAGGGGATTCCTTCCTCGAGAATTTCTACAGCTTCCGCCAGCCGACCTTCGTAGACGGCAAGGTCAGCCAAGCCTACTGCAGCTAACGTAATCCCATAGGAGCCCAGGCCCTTAAGTTGGCGGTATGTCTCAGCAGCTTGCTCAAGTTCGCCTTTTGCCAGTTGCGTCAATGCCAGAGTAATGTAGGCTTTCTCGAAACCAGGCTCAAGTTCCATGGCTTTCCTTGATTCCGATTCAGCTGTCTCTAAATCTCCGGCTCCCAAGGCATACCAACTCAGGTTGTTATGGGCATGGACGCCCTGAGGATTATATTTGACATCGAGGCGTCCTTCTTCTACTGCTTTGGGCATATTGCGAGCATAAAAATAAGCTATGGCAAGGTTTGCATGGATAACATAATCACCCGGATATTGTTTCAATAAAGCACTGTATTCATCTATTGCTTTTTTATAATCTCTTTTATACAAAGCCCAGAGACCGAGATCTCGGTGTTTTTCCCGATCGGTCATCTGGTCAACTCGTTTCAGAGCCTCTTGAAAATAGGCTTCACCTTCATCGTAACGGCCGCTATTTAAAAGAATGTTTGCCGCGCCTGAGTAGGCACGCCCGAAATTCGGGTCATGGTCGATAGCCCTTAGGTATTCTTTGAGGGCCTCTTCCTCCTTGCCTTGATCATCAAGTTCCTGAGCAAGAGCATAGGCTTTCATAGCTTCAAGTGACGTCGTCGTAAAAGTCTCTTTAGTCAGAGCTTCTACAGAATCAGCTGAAATATCACCGAGATTCGACCTCAATTTAGCCGAAAATCTATCAACCGCCTTTAATATTTCGCTCTTTGTTCCGATAGTTGTCGAGTCCTCATATACGGTCTCAGATTTGACCGTATCCAAGGCCCAGACATTAACCGTATATCCCTTATCACTTTGTTCGATCGAACCTCCCACAACCACATTGACCCCTGCCCTACGACTTACTAATTGAGCAAGCTCTTTGTTAAGGGTTTCACCTGCAAGAGGATCAAGTTCGGTTGCTAGTCTAAGTGCCTCTTGACGGTTCTGAATATGGATGAAGGAGGCATCTGCTAAACTGATATCCAAAGTTTTCTCAAGAACTCCGTCAAGGACTGCGTCACCTGTTTGGTTCTGAAAGTTGGCAACAAGCACAGAGATTGTTTCTGAGCCGGGTTCCTGAGAACTCAGCCGGTCTCGACGAGTGAAAAACCAAGCACCAGTTGCTAACATGGCGATGGCTAAGAAAGCCGCGACTGCTAAGTGCCATCCGCGGAAAAGAAGGCGAGGTCCCCCAACAGTCTCTCTTAGCAGTTTTCGAATAGCGGCAGCAAGAGCAGCCACGCTCTGGTACCGGTCTCCAGGTTCCTTGGCCAGAGCTTTGCGCAGGATGGGACTGAGCATCGGATTCACCATTCTCGGCTTTACACTCACAGCGGGCGTGGAGTCCTTAAGGATGGAACTCAGAGTCTCTATAGCACTGGGTTTCGAAAAAGGATGACTTCCCGACATCATCTCGTAGATGAGGATTCCTAAAGAAAAAATATCACTTCTGGCATCGACTGTTTCGCCCTTGGCCTGTTCAGGAGACATGTAAGCCAACGTGCCCACAATAGTGCCCTGCTCTGTAAGAGAGGCCTGCGTTAAAGTTTTGGTAACAGCCTCCTCACCCTTGGGCAGTATCTGTTTGGCTAGACCAAAATCCATAACTTTGACATGGCCCTGAGGTGTGAGCATGATGTTAGCAGGCTTTAGGTCGCGATGGATGATGCCTTTTTCATGAGCCGCATCCAAAGCCTCTGCGATTTCTAAAGCCATTTGAAGAGAATCTCTCAAGGGTAGAAGCCCTTCATCCAGCTTATCCCTCAGATCCTTGCCTTCAATGTACTCCATCACGATATAGGCTTTGTTATCGATTTCTCCGGTCTCGTATATTTTACATATGAATGGATGATCCAAGGAGGCAGCAGCCTTGGCTTCCCGAAGTAACCGCATCCGGGCTGTGGCATCTTTTTGCATCTTCTCTGGCAGGAATTTAATGGCAACTTTTCGGTCGAGCGCTGTGTCCTGGGCGAGGTAGACTTCACCCATCCCTCCCTTCCCGAGCTCCTCGAGAATTTCGTAATGTTTTATTTTGTCGCCTGGTTTAGCCATTTGTTTCAATCAATTAAATAGGTCATGGGAGAATAAAAGTTGTCACCGCGGAGCTAAAGCTCAATAAAAGCTTAATAATAGGCAAGAATCTGGCTTTTTTACTAATCTCCATTTCTCCCCAATCTTTAATCATTCCAGCTTGGCGGCGGCTGAATTTAGCCTCTGCATAGCCCGCAAATAAGTCTCTCTTGTCTTGAAAATTTATAGCACAGGGAAAATTTGATGTCAAATAGATAGTAAGGGAGCGTGGCTATTTTCAATGACGATGTGAGGCGAATATCTTTTGACAATTCCGCCTAATTATTAGATAAAGGATAAATACCGGATAAAAGCAAATGGTTTTATATCTAATGGACACAGAATGGCTTTAGTCAAGGTGGGGCTTCTTACGATCGGCCAGTCTCCCAGGGAAGACGTGGTACCTGAAATGAATCCCTTTTTTCTTCCTCAAATACAAATTTTAGAAAAAGGATTGTTGGATAATCTCAGCCCTGAGGAAATTAGACGCTTAAAGCCTAAAACTGGGGAAATACCGTTAGTCACTCGTTTAAGGAAAGGCAATTCGGTTCAACTTAGCGAGAAGAAAATAAGCTCCCTCCTGCCTCAAGCTATTGATTCAATGAAAACGAAAATGAAGGTGAAAGTGGTGGGAGTGCTCTGCACCAATGACTTTCAAAAGACAAAATTTCCCCCTTGGATCATTTTCCCTTTTAATTCTCTAAAGTTTTTAATCACTCGTATAATAGATGTAAAGCGCCTTGGAGTAGTTGTTCCCTTGGAAGGTCAAATTGATGCGGCCAAGAAAAAGTGGAAAAAAGATAAAGTTATTGTGGAGTTTAAATCTCCCTATACCAGGGGAAAAAGTTGGGAAGAAATAGCCCAAAATTTTTCTCGAAAAAAAGCAGAAATAGTAATCCTTGATTGTATTGGATATAAAATAAAGGATAAAAGGGCAATACAAAAATTATTGTCCGTTCCTGTCCTCTTGCCCAGAATCGTTCTTGCTTTTGCCATCGATCAGCACGTTTAATTTTAGTTTTGAAGGGAAAACACCTATCATTTCATCGTTAAGAAACCTAAAGACTGAGGATAGGATACTATTAATCATCTAAAACTGGGTTTTATTTCTGGAAGGAGGGGCTAAGAAGTTCTCTGGATGATGACCAGAGTCATATCATCCATTCGATCAGCACCAGCAGTGAATGACTCGAGTTCCTCATAAACTTTTTTCAGTATTTTTGGGGCTTTTAATTTAGGATGCTTTCGAAGCAGCTTTATGAGTCCTTTTTCATCAAATTCTTTATTATCTTTACTCCGACTTTCAGTGATTCCATCTGTATAAAGAACAGCCATTTCTCCAACGCTTATTGTGACTTTTTTTATTTCATAAGTACTACCAGGAAACATTCCCAGGCATAAGCCGGAGCTCTCCAAACGGGTGATTTTACCTTTTTTATCGATAATAAGGGGAGGATTATGACCAGCATTGATATATTTTAGCTCACCGCTTTCTCTGTTTAGCTCGCAAAAGAAAAAAGTTATAAAACCATTGGGGGCAGAACTGCGGTGGACAAAATTATTAAGTTTAACAGCCATTTGCTCTATATTGTATTTAGCATGAACCTCTGATTGTAGAGCTGCCCTTAAGGAAGCCATGAGGAGTGAAGCACCAACCCCTTTCCCCGCAACATCAGCAATAACAATACCCAAGCGAGAAGGGCCGATGTCGATAAAATCATAATAATCCCCGCCAACTTGATAACAGGGAATATTATTGCCAACAATCTCAAACTTTTTGCAGGGAGGGTTCTTTTTAGGAAGAAAGTCTTCCTGAATCTTAGCTGCTAAGGTAAGCTCTTTTTCCATCTTTTCTTTCTCGATGGATTGATCTATAAGCTTAGAATTTTCGATCTTGACTGCAGCCAAATTAGATAAAAGAGTTAAAAGCTTGAGATCCTCATCCTTGAATTGCTCAAGGTTCGATATCCGATCTGAATAGATAATCCCTATAATTTCCCTGTTATTCCATAAAGGAACACACATCGCCGAATGGATACTGAATTTAATAATGCTTTCCATGGCTTTGAAACGAGTGTCAGCCATGGCATCAGAAGTTAGGATTGATGAATTCTTATCAACAGCCATATTTATAATACTCTGGCTTACCGAAATCTTTTCATCCTTAAGGTTCTTATCGTTGATACGAATTACTTTGGGAATGAATTGAGAAGGATTGCCTTCTTTTAACATCAGAATCCCCCTGTCCATAGGTAGATGCGCACAAATCAGATCCATGATGTTATCCAGGAGTTCGCTTATAGGCTGATGAAGAAGAAGGGCTTTACTAACTTCACTCATTATAGCGAAAGCTCTATGCTCTGTTCTGACCTTTTCCAAATCCACAGGCGCCAGGCTGGCTTTCATAGTTGTATCAATCTCTGTCTTTGTTAAAAGTTCTTCAACGTGCATTATGGTATTTACATTTGCCGAGGAGGTGGGTTCCTCCGTCACTTCTACATGAGTGGGGATTTCCTTATCGAAGACAACCCTCGTTGATCCAACAAGGACTTCATCTCCTTTTTTAAGTTCGATTTCGGCTTTAATCTTTTTACCGTTTAGGAAGGTTCCGTTCTTGCTGCCATTATCCCGAACTGCCCAACCCTCTTCCGAAGGATAAATGAAAGCATGCTGCCCTGAACAGAATGGATCAAGAATGTTGATGTCATTATCAGCAGAGCGGCCAATAGATATTCTATCTTTTTTAAGAGGAATGGAGTAATCCTCTCCTTTTTTTTGATAAACATATAGTTTGGCCATCTTAATCTGTGTAAACAATTATAAAACTAATAAGTGAATAATTTCAAGGAAATTCAGCTTTTTTGGAGTCAGATCCCCCTATATGACCCCAGGGATTGATGTTATGCTTCAGAAAGTTCCATTTTCTCCAAGATCTTGAGCATTTTTCGTCCTTTCTTAACTTTATCTTCAAAAGGAATATCCTCGATCAAAGGCAGGAAAACTTCCATTATTTCTTTCCTTACAATGTTGTCCAGAAGTTCTATAGAATAGTCTATTGCTTTTTTTGTTCCAGTAGTAATATTTTGATAAGCTTTGATGATATCTTCCCGGGGATAGATGAGACTTAGCAATTCAAAAATATACTTGAGAGATCGAGCTAAATTATTCTCTAAATCTTTGGCCAAGAACTCTTTTTTCTTACTAGCTTTCAAGTCATTAATTTCCTTCAAAATCATGTAAGATTCTTTTATTTCCCGTATTACTTGAGGAACTACAACCTGTTTCCGGAAATGAATTTTAGGTTTTTCTGATCTCATCCTATACATAGCGCTGATGATTTCAGATTCCACATCCCTGCTTTCTTTTCTTAATTCCAAGGCTAATACCTCTGCTGCTCTTTGAGCGCCTGTTTGAGCCAAGATGTCAGGTATAGCCTTTCGTAATCGCATATCTTCACCCGGATCCCCCAAATAATCTTTTAATGTGCCTATAATCTTAACTCCATATTCTACTAAAGCTTTATTGGCAACTCTCTGGATGGAGGGATTTTTTAAATTTTGAATTATAAAAGGCACAAACTCTCGCTTTTTAAGCTTTCCAGCGCTATCAAGAGCATAGCTGACAACTTCTGACGATTTATCCCTGAGCAGTTTACTTAGATTATGGATGACGGAGGAAGTTGGCTCCATTATTCCCATAACCTTGGCTGCCTCCATCCTGGAAACTTCTTCCTCATTGCCTTCCTCAATTACTATTTTATCGAGATGGTCTTTCATCAGATCTTGATAAACATTCAGGGACATGATTTCCTTTACCTGAACATCAAGACTTTCCTCATCGAGAGAATCCTCGGTTTCCGGGATTAACACTTCCCCGTCTACTTCAAAAAGGGAATCCATTGAACTCGCTCTTACTTCATCAGATTTATATGAAATTATTTTTTTCAGTTTAGAACTCAATTTTTCTTTTTTGACAAGGTCAAAAAGATTCATTGCATACAGAACCGAACTCCTTTTTTTGCTCTCAAGGGTGTCGAAAATCAACTTTGTCATATCAATATCAATCTTTTCCGCAACAAATTTATCAGCATCATGCCATTTTATCTCGAGGTTTCTTTTCACAATATTCACATATTCCTTGGTAATCAAGATATTGAGAATAATCCAGATAAGGATAAATATGATGGCGATAATGCTTATATATTTTATCTCAAAGCTCAAAACTGAAAAAAACAAAAGAATCAGAAGAGCTGCAATGCCTTTAGCAAACTTATTGACGAACATATCAATGAATACTTTTGCTTTGTACTTGATCTCGGGAGGAATGGGGATGTAGAGCAGTTCCCTGACAGATTGATTGAGTGAATGAGCAAGACTTTTATCAGTTCCTTTGATGATGAGAGCCCAGTAAACCAGAGCAAAAGGGAAAATAAAAATTGCACCAGAAAAGACCAGCAAAAAGAATGGGGCAACTAAAAGAGCGACCCGGATTCCAAAATTTTTCAAGATGCGGCTGGTTGAGAAAACATGAAGCAAATTAGAAAAGACAAGAAACACGGTAAAAAATATCCCGAGAAAAGCAGTCCTCGCATCCTTGTTCGGATAGGCATCTTCAACGAAATAATTGAACTGAAAATCAATCAAAGTCGTAACAATAATGGCTGCAGCCATAATCCCGGTCAATAGGACTAAATGCCGGTTTTTTCTCAACAAGCTAAAACTTTTACCGTATCCAATTTTTGGCTTCTTCCGCACTTCGGATGGCTTAACCTCTTCTTTTTTTTCGCTTTGAATGATTCTATGAACGCGATTGACTATTACGAGACAAATGCCAAGCATAAAAGGGCAAATTAAAAGAAGGTTTTCGGTTCCGACTATTTTAGACAGAGAAGCAAGGAGAGATCCTGCAACTCCACCTAAAAGTCCTCCGCTCACTAAAAAGCCAATCAGCCTTTTTGCCTGACGAGGATTATAAATATCATTGATTAGTATCCAGAACTGGGTGACCGAGGTAACCAAGAATATATCTGCCCAAAACCAGAATACCATAGAAATCCAATTCCAATATGCAAGAGGCAGCCAATTCCTTCCTTGAGTGAAAAGCAACCAGAAAACTAAAAGGCTCGTAATGAAAAAAACCAGGCTGATAGATATGTATACGTGCCTCCTCATAACACGCAGCAACCTGGAGTTTAAAGTGACAAAAAATCCTATCAGGATGGCTGTCAAAAGATAAGCATAAGGGAGTCTCCTGGATGAAAGCTTCTCCAGGAAATCGGAAATCTTGACAAGTTTGATTACGTAGGCAGAAGAAGTGATCATGAAAAAATAAAAAAACAGAAGTACAGAGGTAGAGGTCTCTTCAGGCCTGATATCAGCAAACCGTGATAAAATTTTGTGAAGCGAGTTCTTGGCCATGAAATTCTTTACATTTTAGGAAAAGTCTTCAGGATGATTCTGCATCTTTTCACCCTTTCCTCAGGGGGAAGATCTTCAATAAGCGGAAAAACTACATCTCTAATCTCTTTAGGCAATATGTTATCAAGAAGTTCAACAGCATAATCCACAGAATCCTTTGTTGCGGTTCTTATATTCTGGTAGGCTCTAAAGATATCTTCATGAGAATATATGAGACCCAATAATTTAAAAATATTCATCATGGAAGCAGCCAGATTCTTTGATAATTGTTCGCTTATCTTCACTTTTTTAGCTTTAGATTTTGGATCATAAAATTTAATGAGAACCTGGTAGTATTTCTTTATTTCTTTGAATATTTTAGTCTTGATAATTTCTTCCTGTACCTGAATAGCGCGCTTTCCAGAACGAATTCTATCCAAGGCATCGATGAGCTCAGGATCCATATCTTCATTATCTTCTGCTAATTCCCAGGTTAAGAAATCCGCAGAATCTTGAACAGGAATGCGAGCTAAAACTGAAGCCACTTCTTTCCGCAGCCCGACATCCTCGTCAGAATCTCCTAAATAATCTGAAAGAGTCCCGACAATTCTTTCCCCGTATTTTTCAAGGGCAGTACAGGCGTCTTCCCTGGTTAAAGGATTAGGCAACTTATAGATTAAGCCGGGAACGTGCTCTCTTCTCTTTAGCCTTGCCGCGCTTTCAATAGCGTATTTGCTCACTTCTGGCGATTCATCTTCAAGAAGTTCCTCGAGTTTCTGAGCGAGAGGAGAATCAGATTCCATTAATCCTATAGCCTTGGCCACTTCCATCTTTGATGTCTCAGTGTCTCCAGTCTCATCAACCAGGACTTTATCAATGTATCCTTTCATTACCTCCTGATATACATCCAGGGACATTATCTCTTTAACCTCTTTTCCCAGGACTTCTTCACTTAACATATCATCCGTTTCAGGAACTAAAGTTGTCTCCCCGGATTCAAAAAGACCCCCTAAGGAAGAAACTTTTCTTTCATCCGCTTTATAAGAGATTAATTTTCTCACTTCAGGGGTGAGTTTATCTTGCTTAATCAAGTCAAAGAGATGCATGGCATACAAAACTGAACTTCGCTCCCTGCTATCTATGGTATCAAAGACTAATTTTGTATAATCCACATCCATCTTTTCTGCCACTACTTTATCCCCCCGATCCCACTTCATCTCCAATTTTTGTTTGACAGTATTGGTGTATTCCTTGCTTACCTTCAGATTAGCGAAAACCCACGCTATAATAAAAACAACAGCTATGATACTCACAATTTGAACTCTGTATTCCCACTTAGCTGGAGGAAGAAAGATAAAGATCAAAAGTATTAATGCCCCTATGCCTTTGGCAAATCTGTTGAGAAACATATCGATAAATATTTTCGCTTTGTACTTAAGCTCAGGTGAGACAGGAATATAGAGAAGTTCCCGTATGTACTGGTTAATAGAAAAAGAGAGGCTTTTATCGCTGGCTTTGATGGCGAGAGCAAATCCGAGTACGGGCCAAAAAGCAATTCCTCCAAAACAGAGGAGTAACATCAAAGGGAAGAGCAACAGAATGATACGAATGCCATAGCTTTTAATGAGGTTGCTGGTCATAAAAATAGAAATAAGAAAAGGAACAACATACAATCCTGCATGAAAAAATCCAAAAATATAAGTCATTTCATCTGGCCTATCCACCTTCATTTCAATTACAGTCTTAGATTGATAATCAATAAATGTAGTAACGATGAATGTTAAGGTCACAACAACGGCCAAAAGCTTTAAATAATAATTTTTTCTGACAGTATTGAAGCAATCCATAAAACCAGCTTTGGCTGGTTCTTTCGCTCTTTCTTTATTTAAATAATTTGGCTTATCAGTGATTGGTTTATTTTTTCTCTGCCAGGTGAATATGTAATTTACGACAAAAATACTGAGGATAAGTATTCCAGAAGCTATGAGAAGAAGCTCATCAGGCATATCTCTTGCTAAAGAAGCCGTCAGTAATCCCCCTAAAATACCTCCTAAAAGTCCTCCGCTGCCAAAAAAGCCGATCAGCCTTTTGACTTCTCTCGGATTAAAAACATCATTAACTAAGATCCAGAATTGGGTTACGAGGACAACAATAAAAATATTTGCCCATATCCAGAAAGCGAGGGGCATCCACTGCAAATCCCCTCGCACGAAAAACTGCCTGGAAACGGAACAAGTGACAGCAAAAAAAATAAGGCTTGAAATTATTAAAACCCGTCTTTTAACTTTAACTTGAAGCTTGGAGTAAAAATGAATAACAAAACCCATAATAATAGCTGTCGACAGGTAGGCGAATGGAAGTTTTATTGATCCCAACTCCAATAAATATTTTGCATCTCTAACAGGCTTAATAATGCCGTAGGGGAACATGATCAGGAAAAAATAAAGGAAGAGAAGGGAAGCGATGAATTCCTCGCCTGGTTTGATCTCTACAAAGCGCGATAGAATTCTATTAAGAGGGTTTTTTGCCATAAAATGACTCGACTATAGGAGGATTGCGATAGTTACTGATCTTTAATAAAGCTATCCAAGGCTATCTCTTCTTCGTCAAAAATTTCAAGCACTTTAGTAAGCATTGTGACTTGAAAGACGAGGAAAAGTTTCTTTGATATTTTTGCTAACTTAAGCTTCCCCCCTAAATTATGCGTAGAAATATAGCTGGCTAAGATCTCCCCTACCCCAAAGCTATCAATGAAATCGACATTCTGAAAATTAAGAAGTATGTTCCTTTTGCCAGAATCCAATTGATCTTTAACGAGCTGGTGAAGAGTGATATCGGTTATATCCGATCTTCTTATTTCCCCTTCGATATCAAAAATAATAATATCGGTTTTTTCTCTTGTGTTTATTTCCATTTCTTCCCATCCTCTCTATAGTCTTAATTTTCTCCTATCGATTAATATTCTGGGTTGATCTTGATCATTAATTATACGCATTCCCCTTAAATTCTCTCTCAATTATGCAGTATCTTGGGATTTTTCTTTTCCTTTCCAACTACAACCAATTCTTTTCGATTATCTCCTTTGCTTTTATCAAAAGAGAAATCTAAAGTCAATCCATTATTTATTGTTTGGAAGGATTCGATGAAATAAACCCTTGCGCTAAAAAGGGCGGGATTCATTTCTTTTCATTCATTAAAATTGTGACAAGGATGAATCTATAAAGCTTTGGCTTTTCTCTAAAATCAAGCTCTGTAAAATTTACACCATATAAAAAAACATCTTCCTCTTCCCTCTCCCAGATAATTTTTCCATATATATTAATTTTAAGGTCCTCAGGTAAATTCAGGTTGAAAATCAAATCCGTGCCTAAAGAAAAACGAATATTAGTTACGACACACATCCCATCAAGGCAGATATCCTTTATATATCCTTTTGCCTTTTTTTCAAGCTTATAATCTTCCCAGAGTTGAACATTTACTTTAACCAGAACCCTTGGAGCTTTTCTTCTTTCCGAATTTTTCTCTTTTTTCATCTAAATTTCTCTTGCCACTTCAAGATCTAAAGGGACAGGAATCTTTTTTTTCGCTTGCAATACTCCCCAATCATCTTCACTCCTCGCCTGGATAAGGCATACAGGCGCGTTTAACCACTTACTGATAAAACTTATAGCACAGGAAAAATCCGATGTCAAAAACAAAAATCTGATGTTAAAAGCAAAAATAGGATTTTGTGGAGGCAGAGTGATTTTATAAAATGCAAATTAAGGAAATAATTGATGTATTTCCCTTATTAATCTGAAATCGCAGGCGGAGAGGTCTTCTTTTGAATAATATTTAGCTCCCATAGCAAAATTAAATCTTTGTCTGCATTAGATAATAATCTTGACATTTATTATCATTAATTTACATTATTATTGGTAAACAAAACTAAAAAAGAGGTAAACTAGAAAAATATGCTGCTTTGAATCTCTAGTAGAAGCTATGAGGAATGACGCCATTAGAATCAGGATGAAAAAAACTAAAACTATACTAATATTAGCCGTTTTTGTCATTGCATCTCTTGCCCATCTGTATGCTGCCAATATACAGTGCATATGGACTGGTGTTGAAAAGATTGTCGCTGTAGGAGACATACATGGTGATTACAAGGCTTTCACAAAAATTCTGAAAGGAACAGGATTAATAGACGGCAAACTCCATTGGACAGGTGGCAAGACTCATCTGGTTCAAATCGGCGATATATTGGATAGAGGCGATTACGCCAGGGAAATCTTAGACCTGCTGATGAAACTGGAAAAAGAAGCAGAAGAGGCAGGAGGCAAAGTTCACATGTTGCTCGGTAATCATGAAGAAGCGAATATCACGGGCCTAGTCTTTAACCGTGAGAAGAATGAATTTACTTCACGCCAGTTTGTTTCTTTTCTTCCTGATAGGTACAGGGAGAAACAAGTAAAAAAATTCAGAAAAAAAATTGGAAACAATCCAACTAATAAGACAGGCTTGGCTTCATCCTTGGATAGTGATTTAATGCCATTCTGGGAGAACATGTTAAATAAATCAAGAACCGACCGCAAACATCCGGCTCGAATAGAATACATTAAAAACTTCAATAAAATATACGGAAAATGGCTCCTCAAACGAAATGTTGTAATTAAGATCAATGATATCATATTAGTCCATGGAGGAATCAGCGAGAAATTCTCCAAATGGGAACTAAAGAAAATAAATAATCGCCTGCGCGTAGAGTTAGAAGACCTGAGGCGGGCGGCAATGTATCTTTCGCGACCTATGATTCCAGAATATCAGCGTCAAATTGTTTACGAGCCTAATGGTCCATACTGGTATCGTGGATTTACTAATAGGAATGAAGATGATTTTAAGGAAAACGTGGATAGAATCTTAAAAAACCTCGAGGCTGAATACATGGTAATAGCTCATACTCCTCGAGTAATTGAGACAAAAGAAGATATGCAGCTTTTTCAAGGAAGGATTTGGGTAATCGATACTGGCATTTCAGAACTCTATAGAAAGTACATGAAAGGACGTCTCAGCGCCTTGATTATAGACAAAGGAAAATTCGATGTATGGGGGCTAAACAATGAAAAATAAGAAAACCTTGGCCATTATAATTTTTGCTTTCTTATTCTCTTGGACTTGGTTTCAATCACAATCACAAGCAGTAGCTAAAGAAAATGTAAAGCAAAAAGAACTGGAGAATTACTTAAGAACCGCTAAGATCGTATCTAAAAGACGAGCAGGAGGCAGGGGAGAAAATTGGATTATAAACCTGGATGATGGAAAAGCTGCACGCCATGGATTCTTTAAGCTTCTAAATCAAGCCAGACCAACCATTATCACTGACAGCTATAAATACGGAATTGCAGCCTATGAACTGGATAAACTGCTTGATCTCAATTTAGTCCCCCCTGTCGTGGAGAGAGAAATTGAAGGCAGAAAAGGTTCGCTTCAGATATTCATTGAGGGCGCTCTTGAAGAAAGTAACCGAAGAATGAAGAATATCGAACCACCAGATCCCACGAGGTTCAAAAATACTCTGGAAGATTTAAGTGTTTTTGAAAACTTAACTTATTCTCCTTCTTTTTGCGGGGAGAGAGAGCTGGGTGATATCTTAATAATGGATAAAAAAGACTGGAAAGTATGGAGAGTTGACTTCTCTGAAGCCTTTGCTCCTTCCCCAGAGCTAATCCCAGGATGCGAAATCACCCGCTGTTCCAAGAAGCTTTGTCAAAACCTGATGAAACTGGAAGATAAAGCGATTAAAGCTAAGTTAAAACATTATCTAAATGATGAAGAAATGAGCATGTTGCTGAAACGAAAAAAACTCATCATTGAAAAAATCAAAATATTAATCGCTAAAAAAGGAGAATGATCCGTCCTTTTTTCTTAAATTGAAAAGTGGGCGTTCTGAATTCTTTTTTATTTTTAGTAAAACCGAAGTTCGCTTCAAAAAATAGAAAAAAATCTCAACAGAAAATCATAGGGGAAATATAATAGGAGGATTCAATGAAAAATTCGGGCAATGAAGAGATGATGCAAACCGGGCAAAAACCGTCTGGATTCGTTTATAAAATTCTTAGACTTTTTACAGTTGTTCGCCCTGGCGAAACCCTGACAGCACTTCTTTTAACGCTTAATGTCTTTTTGCTCCTTACAGCATATTACATTATAAAACCAGTAAGAGATGCCTTAATGTTGGAAGAGTGGCCAGCTGAAATCAAAAGTTATCTTTCTGCCGCGATAGCTGTTTTACTTATTTTTGTGGTTAAACTATTCAGCAGTATTGCTTCTAGGTTCCCACGTCAGAAATTAATCACCTGGGTAACACTATTTTTCATTTCCAATTTAGGACTTTTTTATATTCTGCATCTATTAGGTGTTGGATCTGGAGCTATGGGGATCATTTTTTTTCTCTGGGTAGGTATCTTTAACTTGCTGGTTATTGCTCAATTCTGGGGTTTTGCCAACGACTTGTACACCGAGGAAGAAGGGAAACGTTTGTTCCCCCTGGTAGCTTTTGGAGCAGTCTTTGGAGGCTTCGCGGGAGGGATAATAACCAAATGGCTTGTAGAGCCTCTGGGGAAATTTCAATTACTGCTTGTAGCAGGAGGAATCCTTGGAATTTGTATTTTATTTACGTTGATTATTCATCGAAGAGAGATAAAAAGAATCAAGCTTAAACCAGCTAAAGCGAGTCAAGAGGAAAAATTCAAGAAAGAAGAACACGAGAAACCCCTGGAGAAAGGAGGAGCATTTAGCCTTGTTTTTAAAACTCGATATCTTCTTTACATCGCTTTTTTTGTTCTTTTGTTGAATTTCGTCAATACAAATGGCATATATATGTTAGACAAGATAGCCATTGCCGCTGCTGCTAAAGCCGTGGACACTCAATTTTTGACCAAATTCTTTGCTGGTTTCTATAATATACAGAATCTCTTTGCTATGTTCGTCCAGCTATTTGTCGTATCCCGGATCTTCAAGTGGTTTGGAGTTAGGGTAGCGATCTTCTTCCTTCCAGCACTTGCATTAGGCGGATATTTCTTTATAAGCTTTGGCGCGTTTTTGACATTAGTAAAATGGGTTAAGGCCTTGGAAAATGGCACCGATTACTCTCTTATGAACACAACGCAGCATTCCCTGTTTCTCATAACTTCAAGAGAAGAGAAATACAAAGCCCAAGCTGTGATAAAAACCTTCTTTCATCGGTCAGGCGATGTGATGTCAGCCGTTCTTGTTTTCTTGGGGACGACTTATCTCGCTTTCAAGGTCGAAAATTTTGCCATGGTTAATGTAGTTCTAGTTTTAATCTGGATAATCCTTGGCATTTTAATCTTCAAAGAACACAAAAAATTATCAGCTAAAAAAACAGAGCATGACGTAGGATATATGAAAACTGATCAAGAGTAGAACAAGTAAGGCCAGTAAGATTAGCGCAGGTCTTTGACCTTGATGATTCCCCCCTCACCCTGAGCAATGTACAAATAGCCTTCATCATCCTTGGCAAGACCTTCCTGGTTGTCCCCGGGGAAAGCATATTCCCTGACTAATTTCCCCTCAAGAGTTATCTCCACCAGGATGTTATAAGCATCGCTGACAACATTTAAATGTCCTGTTTTTGAGTCATAATACATGCCTCCAGGATCATCCATTTTGAAGGGTAAAACCCGGATAATTTTCGCTTCGGCTGTCTCAGTTCGACTCGATCTAAGAGGAACAAAAATTTCTATTATGCAGGGAGGGTCCCATTGATTACCCGCATAGAAAGTCCCTCCTTCAGGATGGTCCTTATCAGAGACGAAAGCAATTGATTCAATTCCTTGATCGTAGCCTTTCTGTTTTTGGAGAAAGTTGGCATTTCCCTGGAATTCTCTGTTGATAGGAAATATTCGCATGACTTCTCTCTCATCAGGATCAAACTCCAGAATGACATCATCTCCTTCTTTTATTATGTACAGAAGCCCCGATTGAGGATTAATTGTTATTCCCTCCAGATCTCCGGGAATCTTCAGGTTGAAAACTGGGGTTCCATCAGTCTTTATTTCAGCAATCTCTCCTTCATCACTCACTATAAAAAGAGTCTTTCTAAGAGGATGAAAACAGATACCTGAAGGTTCCACAAAACGTTGCTGGTCAATGTTTATTCCATACCCAGGAATTCCCAACCAATCTACAGGAAATCGAATGGCTGGCGAGATTTTTGCTGGCGAACAACTGGCTAATAGGATTAAAGCACCCATCAAAAAAAGCTTTGTTTTCATTCCTTATTCTCTTTTCATCTTTTAAAGGCGTTAAAAAAACGCCGAATTTCAATCATTATAAGCCAATTGTTATATCTTTAAAAGTGCGGGCTTGATGAATCAAGCCCCTATAAGGATCAAAAAGGAAATTTACAATATTAAAGAAATTCATAAGGTTACTGAAGTTTTGGAGGCCTGACCCCAAATGACTGACCCCAAATGATATTTTTAGTTTGATTTTTTTTTAAAATGTAATTATATTAGTAGAAAAATTTGAGGGGAAGTTTGAAACTTGGAGGAACGGAAATGAGACGGAAAGTATTCCTTACAATAGCTCTATTCATTCTAGCCAGTCAGGGCTATGTGGTCAACGGACAGTTCACGCCTGCTGAAATTGCTCAAAGGCAAGAAATAGAGGAATTTCTCAAAACCGCAGAGATCGTAAGCTCCGCAGATATACCAGAAGGCGTTACAAGACCGATCAGGATCTTTTTAAAAAAAGGAGATGTTGAAAGGAGTGGAGCTTGGAAAAATCCCAAAGGGATGCAAAAGGGCCACCTTGAGGGATGGCAGTACGAAATAGCAGCTTACGAGATGGATAAACTTTTGGATCTAAACTTGGTTCCACCCACAGTCGAGAGAGAATTCAAAGGGAAACCAGGCTCTCTTCAGTTCTGGGTTGAGACTGAATTCAGTGAACTCGATGTTTTTGAGCAAAAAATGGGGATTCCTCGTTCAAGATTCTACAACAAGGAGAATATGAAATATTTAGCGAGGGCTTTTGACAGCTTGATCGGCAACGATGATCGAACCCAGCAGAATATTCGCTACATGAAAGATTGGTGTGTGTGTCTGATCGACCATTCTCGCTCTTTCCGGTCAAGCAAGAAACACACAAAGAAACTCATGTATGGGGCAAAGGGATTGAAAAAAGCCGGAGGTCGGCCCATGCTCTTCAGGCGACTTCCCGTGGCTTTTGTGGAAAAAGTCAAAGCTCTGAACTATGATGATATAAAAAATGCTGTGGGTCCCTATTTAAAGGATAAGGAGATCAAGGCCATTCTTCTCCGTAAGGAACTTCTCCTTAAGGAAATAGAGGAGATGGTAAAGGAACAGGGCAAAGATAAGGTTTTATATTAATATATAAATTTAATAAGTTCAGGCTATAATTTAGACAAATCAAGTGGAAAATCTAAATTAATAAGGAGGAGAGAAAAATGAAAAAAGGACTAATCATCTTTTTCACTTTGGTGATTGTTTTAGGATTTAGTTTCCAATCCATGGCTCAATTCACTAAAGAAGAGGTGGCAGAAAGAGAGAAATGGGAAGAATTTCTCAAGACAGCAGAAATTATCGCTCAAGTCCAGCCATTCGAAAAGCGAGAAGCTGTGACCGATCCCTGGGTTCTCACCCTAGAAAAAGACGGAGTCACAAATAACGCCTTATGGAAAGATGTAGAAGGTAGGAAGAAGGGTTTTTACGAAAACTGGAGATGGGAAATTGCTGCTTACCGTTTAGACAAACATCTAGGCTTGAATATGGTTCCGCCCACCGCGGAAAGAAGATTTAAGGGAAATCGCGGCTCATGTCAATTATGGATTACAACCATGATGAGTCTCAAAAAGAAATTCGATGAAAAAATTAAGACTCCATCTTATAAGGTTTTCTATTGGAATAGAGCATTCTACAAGGCGCGGGCTTTTGATAACTTGATTGCCAATGAAGACAGGCATCAAAATCAAACTCTCATCACCGAGGATTGGCGCATGATCCTGATTGACCACTCGCGATCGTTCCGGACCTCCAAAAAATTCACCAAAAAACTTATCTACGACGAGAAATATAAAGAAGGCCCGACATTTATAATGAAGGAACTTCCCCGCGCTCTTTATGAAAAAATAAAGTCCTTGAATGCTGAAGTGGTTAAAGGTGTGGTCGGAGAATACTTGACAGATAAAGAAATAGAGGCAATGCTTGTTCGGAAAGACCTGATTGTTAAGTGGGTTGAGGATCGCATCAAGAAAATGGGGGAGGATAAAGTCTTATACGATTAGAATGAGGCATGCACTTCTTTAATTGTTTTATAAATTGTAAGAACGTTCTGATCTTTCTCCCGTTTGTAATCAAATCCATCCATAAGCTTGCGGGAAAGGAAAACTCCCAGTCCACCTTTTTTCTCGCTCTTGATTATCTCCTGGATATCAGGCTCGTCTAATCCTCTAGGATCAAACGGAACACCCCAATCCCTTATTTCCAGAAACATCTTTCCCTCGCTCTGCCAGATCTTAAGAAAGATCTCACCTTTATCACCGGGATAGGCATATCTGATAATGTTAACGCATATCTCCAGGAGCGCGAGTTCTATTTTGAAATAATCCTTATCTGAAATACTCAATCCCTCAAAGCTCTTCTTTAAAAAAGCTCTCATCCTATCTAACTCAGCTAAATCACTTGCGATTTTTAATGTATTCATCCTAGTCTTCTTTCTACTTTATCCTCATCCAGGCTCTATTCTTTCGACTATGAGGGAAAGAAATTCTTGATTTCCTCTGCTTGGCTCTTGGATAATTTATACAAAAGAAAAAGCGATGTCAAATGCAAAATGAAATCTATTCCAAAAGGATAATTTCAGAGGCAAAAAGGGCTGCCCATCTATAGGACGGGTCTATTTCTACGGCTTTTCTCAAGTATTCTCTAGCTCGAATTTTTTCTCCAAGGGCATCACATGCCATTGAAGCCCATAGATAATATTGGGGCTTTATTCTCCTGCTGTGCTCTATCAGACTTTCACTCTTTAATTTCATCTCATTCAAAAGCCTCTCTGCTTCATTACCCTCTCCAAGTTTTCGCAATGAGAGAGCCTTATAATATGAATGGACTGTGGGAACTCCTGCTGTTTCTACTTTGACTTTATTGATATATTTTTCTGCCCTCTGCTTATTTCCCAGTTTCTCATAGCATAATCCTATAAAGAAATACTCTCTAGTAAACAATGGATGCAGAGGTCTTCCTGTTCCCAGATTTTCCGGATACTGCATAGCCTCGAAAAAGTCATTTATTGCTTTTTTATATTTTCTCTTAGTCATATAAGAATAGGCTCTTCCCAGGTGAGCTAGCACGAATACCTCCCTTGCACCTGTCCATCCCTCCCATGGAAGAAAAGTATTGCTCTTCAATATTTTAAATGCTTTTGCGTATTGCCCTGTGTCTACGTAATATTGCGCTCTTTTGAGCACGTAGTTGAAGTTCTTTTTTACAGGACGAGGAGCTTCTCTATAAAGTTTCGCTCTTGCAGAGTGCTCCCTGGTTAATGCGTATAATTCATCAAGATCCACATAAAGACGGTAATCATAAGGAGCAAGGGACACTGCCTTTTCATACATCTCTCGAGCCCTTTCATAATCTTTAAACTTCTTCCAGTAAATCTCTCCAAGATTTCTGTAGATTACCGGAAACTCAGGCGAAAACTCTGCTGCATTTTTAAAGTGCTCCAATCCTTCTTCCCATCTCAGCTTAGCCACAAGAAGATTTCCAAGATAGTAATGAGCTTTCCAATCAGAGGGATTATATTCTAAGGCAAGTTTCAGCACACTCTCCGTTTCAACCCTGAAAGGAAAAACATAATCCGGGCTGCAGGTTGCTGCCTTTTTAAAGTATGCCGCTGCTTCTTCTTTGCGTTTGAGTTCGTCATTAAAGAATCCAAGATAGTAATAAAGGATAGGATAATCTCTAGCATTAGTATTTTCTCCATAGATCTCAAGGATGTGAATGGCGTCGCCTGTAAGGTTCATTTCTGAATAATCAGCAGCCGCTTCAAGATAATATTCTGGATCTGCTCTTAAAATATCAAGCCCGCTTTCCCCAGAGAGCAGCTCTTTCTCCAAAAGTGCAAGAGGTGAAATCGGGTCCTCTTTTAAAGCTGATTCTATAAGTGTTTCAGCTTCCGTCTTATTGTTAAGATGCCTTTCCGAAGCAGCAAGCATGACTATTGCTTTCAAATCAACGGGATTATTCCTGAGTGCCCCTCTCAACAATTCCCCTGCTTTTCTATAATTCTCCTTTTCGAACTCCAGAGCAGCTAGCAGGTAAGGAGCAACATGCCTGTAAGCAGCCCTTCTTGAGAGCATATAAAGATCCTCCTCTGCGCCCTGCCTGATTCCGAGCTTTATTTTAGAAAGAGCTCTGTAATAGCGCGCCGTATGGTCGTCTTCGTTTCTTTTGAGTACTCTCTCAAACAGGTCCAGTGCTTCTTTAGTTTTTCCTGTTTTGTAATACAGTATTCCAAGCCATTTAAGGGCAAGGGAAAATTCAGAATCTGACTCGAGTGCCTTTATGAAGTAGTACCTGGCTCCCTCCTCATCCCAGTGCTTCAGGGAATAATAACCTTTGAGAAAAATTATCTCCGCCGAATCGCTCTCCTGCATTGAAAAATCTGGCTGAAGCTCAGGAGAGGAAATCTCAGGCTTTTCTGTCGTGTAGTCTATAATTTTCTGCCCGTATTTATCTAAGAATTCAAGTGTGTAAATTCCCCGGAGTTCTCTCGAGGGAATCTCCTTTTTATAAAATCCTTCTGGAGAGATATCCAGCCTTTTTGAAAATACCTGCTTTTCTCCGCGGAAAAGTCTTACTTCCCCTCCCTTGAAGACTCTTGTTGTATTCAGAGCAATAAAGACTTCTTCATCTCTTAATTCCAGGTTCAGAGCAGCATCAGGATTTACCTTTACAAATCCGTGCATATTCTTTAATGGATACCACCACTCATCCCATTCCTCGATAAGATGGGGCTCGAAAATCCAGGTGTCTCCCTGAGTGAGAAGTCTTCCTGCCTGGACTTCAATGTACTGACCATCTTCATCCGTAAGAAGATCTTCCCAAATAGCTCCACTGGGAGCTGTTCCCCACGTCCAGAACTTTTTTCCTGGGCTCTCAAATCCAGAAGCATAATGAGCTGTCCCGTTATCTTCCTCGTAATTGTAGGCACCGTTGTAATCTCCTGCGGTTCCGCAGAAATAATCATGAGCATAGGCTGTATTTTTATACCAGGAAACATCTTTTCCTTGATAGACAGGCCAGGGCCTTGGACTCTTTCTGCCACCAGCATAAGTGTATTCGGCAGGAGGAAAAACAACTCTTGTCTCTTTCCTGGCATGGGTTGCTGCGTTTGCCCAGAAATAGCCGTTGTTATGAGTAAGCGTTCTATTGTAAAGCCTTATCCTGGTTTTGAAATAAGACCTGCCGGGGAAAATGCTGATAAATACTTCCCACTTCATCCTTCTCACCCACTCTTCTGTACCCACCACACAGGTAATGCTCCCATCAGCATTATTGAGAACCTTGTAATTTACAGCGGAGAAAGTGTTTACTGTATGGCCCAAAGTTGGAAAGTTCCACTCAATCCCGCCAGAGAGCCAGGCACCTCTCAAGGCTACAAGACCTGGCTTCATCACCTGATTGTGATAAATAAAGTCAAAATTGTCGTTGGTTTTATCGATAGCAGCGAGAATTCTTCCGCCCAATTCAGGCAGAATCAGAAGTTGTATGTATTCGTTTTCCATCACAACCACTCTGTATTTTTTGATAATTCTCTTGCGGGTTATGTCAGTCTGCATCGGATAAGGATAAACCCTTAAATTCCAGAGAGGAGGACTGGGATCATCAGGACCTGTAGCGTACGTGGGAATATTCATTTCTATTTCTTTTATGCTCACTTCTCCTGAAACCGAGAGGCATATGATAAGGGTTGCTGGAATTAGCACAATTAAAAAAAGGATTTTTCTTTTCATTTTTTCCACCTAAATCCAGAATATAACATAAAATCAAACCTCGTCAACGAATTGAAGAAAACCATCAAATGAATACTTAATATTTAAAACTGAATATTCCTCCATTTAATAGTACATCCAGTAGTTTATCCAGGAACAGAATTAAAGGTTAGAAAAAAGGAAAAAAAGAGGGTTGGGAGGTGTTTAAAATAAAAGGACAGACAATTTTATTATCCAGATATTTTATTATTTAGACTCTGATGGGGAGACAGCCCCGAATAATTGAACTCTGTTGTTATTTCTTTCTACAACATAGACATAGCCTTTACTATCAATGACAATATCGACCGGATATTGCATTTGGCTGTTATTTGTTCCTGGAGTTCCCCACTTAGCTATAAACTTACCATTTTCATCAAATTTCTGAACTCTATTGCTGCCAGAATCAGCCATATATACGAAGTTATTATGATCGATAAATATGCCCTGGGGATTGTTAAGCTCGCCATCGGCTGAGCCTCTTCTTCCCCATGAAGTAATAAATTCTCCTTCTGAAGAGAATTTTTGAACACGGGCTCTATCAACAACGAAAACTTCATCTTTTTGACCTATAGCAATTCCTTTCGGATAAGTAAAATCGCCATCTGCAGCGCCTTGTTTTCCCCACATTTTCTTAAAAGCACCCTGGCTGCTGTATTTCTTTACTCTGTGGTTTCCAGAATCAACAACATAGATATCATTTTTGCTATCAACCGCAACTCCAGAAGGACTCTTAAACTGGAGATTTCCAGTGCCTTCCGTGCCCCATTTTCTTTTATAACTCCCTGCCTTATCAAATTTCACAAAACTGTGAGTTTTTGCGTCCGTGACATATACATTGCCCTGATTATCGACAGCTACGCTCGTAGGATTCTTTATTATCTTAAATTGTTTCCCGGCAGCTCCCCACATGGTTTGGACTTTCCCTTCTGGATTAATCTTTTTCATCTTAATCTTACCTATATCAACAATATAGATATTATTATCCTTATCTATTGCTATTCCAGAAGGCTGTACAAATAGCTTGCTTGCAGGCCCACCCCATTTAAGAAGATATGCATATTTATCAGGGGTTAGGGCCATTTCAACGACTAAAGATTTCTCGCCATCTTCAATCTTTATCTCGCCTTCCCATTCTGCATAATTCTCTTTTATTACTTTTATATTATGAGAGCCAAAGGGAACAATAGGCAGAACACAGTTGGTCATTTTTTCTGTATCCTTACCGTTCAGATAAACCTTTGCCCCTGGTGGAGCCGATTTTACTTCCACTCCTATCCCGGCTCTCTCTAAAGTATATTCTTTTTTTGTAGTAGTCTGGGTGATAAAGGACTCATCTTTAACTGGCTTGTAGCCTTCTTTTTCGATTTCAATAACAATTTTAGGATTAGCGGTTCTATATATCTCAGGAGAAAGCCCTATTTCCTTACCGTTGATTTTTATTTTTGCCTCCTTGGGCACAGTAGAGATCTCAATAGAATAGTCTGTGACCAATCCTAGAAATTGTTTCTCAGCCTGTTCTATTAAGGAGACAATTTCGGGATCAAGGATATTACGGGTTATCTCCTTTGCATAAGGATGATTGACCGCGAACATACTCTTGAATTCAACCAAGGCAGAATACGCATCGCCTTGACCAGCAGAAGCGAGACCTAACCATAAATAAAGCACTGCTCCCAATTCTTTCTGCTTATTGTGGTCTGTAACGTTAAAAACATCGGCAATCAGAGGCTTCAGGAGGCTTATGGCTTTTTCAAAGTTTTTCTCAATCCTTATCTGCTTTCTGCCTTCTTCCATCTTGACTTCAATCTCTGCCACAATTTCTGGCTGAGATTTTGCAGGTCTACCCGGACGTCCTACTTCTTCCCTGGCCAATTCCCTTCCACTCACTTCATCAACATTCATGGCATGAATATAGCCAGAGGATCCTTGCCAGGTAACCTTGTACCAATCCCCTATTTTACTCGCTGCATCCAGAATTGTATTCAGAGGAACTCTGGTAAGAGTCTTTCCTCCTATTGCCCGCGTTGCTTTTACGCTGGCATTATCAAGAATAACCTTTACCTTAACGGGAGCTGCCTCAAGAGTGACGAGAAGGAAAAAAAGAAGAAAAATACCTAATAATTTTATTCCCCCGCTAAAATTCTTTGGTTTCATTTTCCCCTCCTCTCCTAAATCATAAGCGTTTTTCTTTATCACTCAGTAAACTTCTTATCTTTATTTCTTATCTTCTTTCGTAATTTTCCAGGCATTTCCTTGTTTTTCCATCGTCCAGATTATTTGTCCCTCAAAAACCTTCGCCTTCTGACCAGTTTGTTTATTGACAGCAGTCGAGAAATTAGAAAATTTTACTTCAGCATGTTTTCTATCACTAAATCTAATCGAAATACTCGCCTTGTCAACAATAGATGTTATATCATCATAATAATTAAAGATATCCATTGTATCTGATCTTTTTGTACTCTGAAGATCTGGAGACCCGACATAATAGAGGATTGCCGGGAGGTCTTTTTCCTCCTCGGCCTTCCTCAGGCTTTCTATTATTTGTCTAATTTCTTGGATGGAATTAGCTTCGTAAATGGTTTTATCCGCCAAATTCCAATACTTTTTTGCTTCTTTGTGGTCTTTATCCAACTCTAAAATTTTTTCCATTTCCTGCAAACACTGCCTATAATCTTTGTTTTCATAACTGCTGATCCCGGTTTCCAGGATTTGGGCGATCATAATTTCATTCTTCGCTTTAGCTATATAGTCTTGAGCTATTTTGTTTTTGGGATATTTGGCAGTAACCTCTTCTGCAAGCCTTATAGTTCCGTCATAATCGCCCTTTTCCAAACTATCCTTAGCCCTGTTCAATTTATCCTCTGTGGAGCCAGGAATGATAGTTCTTGTCTGGGGAGGCTGTGGTTTTTTATCTTGAGATAAGGAAGGTGTTTCTGTCTTTATTTTTTCCGTTTCCGGAGTTTGAGCAACGAGAACTTCATTCATTTTACTCTTTGCTTCACTTAAATATTCCTGGGCTCTTATATTTTCTGCATCTTCGGCAAGAACCGCTTCTGCCAACCTGGCAGTCTCTGCATAATCCCCCTTATCAAAGCTCTCCTTAGCCCCATTCAATTTATCCTCTATGCTGCTGGGTATAACAGTTTCTAGTGGCGGAGGTAACGGAGGTTCTTCTTCTGTTTTCATTCCTTTGAATACGCCTGAAAGAAAAGGTATTTCTCCTGTCTTTTGGTAGAGAATATAGCTACCTCCTGCAGCAGCCAAGAGAATCACAGCAGCAGAAATAGCTATGATAGGCCAAAGTTTCCGCTTTTTTTTCATCATTAAAGTTGGGAGTTCCTCTTTCATCATGGTGACGGGTATTGTCTTATCTGATACCTGGTCAATTTTGTGCAAATCTGCAGCAAGCTCACCACAGCTTGGGTAACGATCGTTTGGATCCTTAGCTAAAGCCTTACAGACTATCCGTTCAAAACCAATTGGCAGGCCTTTTTTTACTTCAGTCAGAGCAACAGGTTCTTCATGGATAATCTTATAAATTACTGTAGTGATACTTTGGGCTTGAAATGCCCTTTTTCCCGTGAGGAGTTCATACAGGATACCTCCCAATGAAAATATATCTGAACGCCTATCCACTTTTTTTCCCATAACCTGTTCTGGGGACATATAACTTGGTGTACCCAGCGTTGTCCCCGCTTCAGTCAAGGTCGATGTCTCAAGTCGAGCCACACCAAAGTCGACAATAAAAGGTTTTCCCTCTTTATCCAATAAAATATTGGCGGGCTTAATATCTCGATGGATGATTCCATTATCGTGAGCATAATCCAAAGCGTTGCACAACTGATCCATGAGCCGGATTACTTCTTCAGTAGAATTTTTTTCACCTGAACTAATCACTTTTTGGAGACTATAACCTTCAATTAATTGCATAACAATGTATGTCATCTCTTTCTCTCTGCCGACATCATAGATAGTAATAATATTTGGGTGTGTTAGCTTACCTGCAGCTTGAGCCTCCCTCATGAACCTTTCCATCATTTCTTCTCTATCATCTTCCTCAGAGACCAGATCGAAACGTATAGTCTTGACAGCCACCTCTCGATTTATATCGGGATCAAGAGCTCTATAGACAATCCCCATGGCTCCCTTTCCCAGTATACTTGTAATTTTGTATTTACCTAAATTTTTCATTTTTCCAGATTTAAGGCTATATATGTCCTTTTTGAGTTCTGTAAGGTAATCATAACATCCTTTTATGATTGCAAAGGATTCGCCTGCTGTCAATCATCAGTAAAGAGGATTTTTCAAGGTGATTACTAATTTCATTCCCTCATCTGAGAAGGTTAGAGCGCTCATCTCAATCGAGGAGGAATTATCAGCTAAAAGCAATCCGCTTAAAACGAAACTGTTGCGCTATTTCTTATTGAAAACGGGTATCCCTCCACCTATAAAGCCACTAATTTCAGTTTTTTCCTTATTATCTCTTAAAAAAATATAATAGAACGATTCTGTTGTCAAGAGGGAAAAAAGGGGACTGTCCCCCTTTTAAGATGGGGACTGTCCCCTTTTTTATAACAATGGGCCCAGACTTGCAAAACTTGCATAATTTTAAAAAAGCAGCCTGTGCAGATGGGGTCAGGCTTTTAAAACTTTTATAATCTGGAAAAAGTAGCCTGTCCCCTTTTTCATTTTTTTCGGGCATTTACTGAATGAAAAGGAGGCTGAGTAGCTCTGGGTGTTGAGTTGTTTTCTGGCTTACTGCCTCGGTCTTGTATCAATAACCTGGCTGTTTGAGTGCGATAAGCTCACTCAGCAATTTCAGAGGGTGATAATTTAGACAAAACGTGAGGGATTTTGGGCAAGCGCTAAAAGGAAATTCTAATCAATTCGAATTGGTAGGACTGGCGGAGAGGGTGGGATTCGAACCCACGGTTCCGACATAATCGGAACAATCGCTTAGCAGGCGACCCTGATCAGCCACTCCAGCACCTCTCCGCAGTACTCTTGATGGCTGTGCTATTCTATCATTTTTTAGATTGTAATCAAAATTAATAAGCAAACAACTACTATTTTTCGGTGTTCACTACGCGTTTGATAAATCAAAGCCTAACATATCAAAAGAAACTCGTTTACAGAATGTATTTTCATTATAATAATTAGAATGAAAGAAAAAATGGAGTTGGATTATGATTAAAAGCTACTTGAAAATCGCAGTACGCAATTTGAAGATACACAAAGCCTATTCGTTCATTAACATATTCGGGTTGGCGATAGGTATGACATGTTGTATCTTTATCGCTCTGTATGTTCAAGATGAACTGAGCTATGATCGCTATCATGAAAAGGCTGCCCGTATTTTTCGTTTGGTACCTGATGTAGGAACGGATACAGAGCCGAGACGCCTTGCACAAGGTTCACCACCTATGGCACCTTTGATAAAAGCAGAGTTTCCGGAAGTCGTCGATGCCGTTCGCTTTTTTAAGACTTCCGGTCTTTTTCAATACCAGGATAAACAATTTCAAGAAGATGCTGTTTATTACACAGACGCTTCGATTTTTAATATATTCAGCTTTGAGTTGATAAAAGGCAATCCTGCGACGGCACTAAACGCTCCCAATTCCCTGACTGTCAGTGAAAAAGTAGCGCGGCGCTATTTTGGAGATGAGGATCCTATAAACAAACTTCTCATCAAAGAAAATGGTGATGCATTCATGGTCACCGGTGTGTTTAAAGACCTGCCCGGTAATTCCCACTTCACGTTCGATATGCTCGCATCGTGGGCGATATTCGAAGAGGCATACTCCGAGCATGTTGATAGTTGGGGCTCTTTTTTTGTGCCGACCTATCTTCTCCTCGCCGAAAACACCGACATTACTAAACTGTCAGCCAAGCTGCCTCAATTCCTCGATAAACATATTGACCCAGATTGGAGCATTAAATTAGATCTTCAGCTCCTTACCGACATCTATTTGTTTTCCCATCGTCGCGGCGAGCACGGAGCACGCGGGAACATTTCATTGCTGTATATTCTTGCGGGAGTGGCGGTTTTTATCCTTCTTATAGCCTCTGTAAATTTCATGAATTTGGCTACCGCAAGATCGATCAGCCGGGCGAAAGAGGTAGGCGTACGCAAAGTAGTAGGAGCGAGGAGGCAGCAGCTGATCGGCCAGTTTATGGGTGAGGCGCTTTTTATGAGCTTCACTGCACTTTTTCTTGCCTTAGGTATCAGTCTGGTCCTGCTGCCGCATTTTAACGATTTGACAGGAAAAATTCTGAGCTTCGGTTCTAATAATTACGGCGTCTCGGTTGCCCTACTGTTGGGCTTTGCTGCTGTCGTGGGAATGATTGCCGGAAGTTATCCTGCCTTAGTGCTTTCGGGATTCAAAGTAACCAAGGTTCTGAAAGGTGCGTTTAAGTCAAGTGGCCATGGGAAAATCTTACGGAGGGGCTTGGTCGTTCTACAATTTGTTATTTCATTCACCCTGATAGTAGGAACAATTGTTGTTTATAAACAACTACATTACATCCGCAACGAGAATCTGGGATTTGATAAAGAACAGATACTGGTCATTGACTTCAGAGGAGATCCACAGGTTCGGAAATCGGCAGAAACTATTAAAGAAGCATTCTTAAGTCACCCTGCCATCGCTAAAAGTTCTAATTCTTCCCGGGTACCCGGAAGAGGGGCTACGTATATTGGTCTAGAAGTTAATTCTAATGGCAAAACCGAGGAGGCCATTTTCGCTTATTACGACATCGATTTTGATTTTATCGAAAACTATGGCCTTGAAGTAGTTGCAGGAAGACCGCTCTTAAAAGAATTTCCCACGGATTCATCAGAAGCCGTTCTGATCAATGAATCAGCGGTGGCCCATTGCGGCTGGACTTCATCCGAAGATGCGATTGGTAAATCACTGAATGATGGGAACGGCCCACGAAAAATTGTCGGGGTGGTGAAAGACTTCAACTACAACTCCTTACATCAAGGCGTGGAACCTATGTTTCTTCAGATTGGTGCAGGCAGGTACCTCTCCTTACGTCTGAATTCTAAAAGATTGACTCAAGTTATGCCTGAGTTGGAGCGCATTTGGGAAAATCAGGTTCCACACCGGCCATTTAACTTTTTCTTTCTGGACCAACAACTCGATCTCCAATACCGCGCAGAGAAGCGTTTCGGAACAGTTATCGGCATGTTTGCAATTTTGGCAACCTTTATTGCCAGTCTCGGATTGTTCGGACTGGTTGCTTTCAGCGCTGAACAGCGCACTAAGGAGATCGGGGTGCGGAAGGTGCTAGGTGCATCCATCTCACAAATTGTAATTCTACTCTCAAAGGAAATCATTACTCTAGTGATCATCGCGCTGCTGGTCGCATCACCGATTGCTTTTTTTACGAGTCGCGGGTGGCTGCAGAATTTCGCCTACCGTACTGAAATCGGTATCGGTATGTTTCTGCTCGCAGGGCTTCTGACTTTGATAATTGCATGGCTTACAGTGAGCTTGCAAGCAACCAAGGCGGCGCTAACCAATACTGCAGAAGTGCTCAAGTATGAGTAAATTCTCTATTATGGCAGGGTATATAATCATGAAAGTGATCGCATCAACCTCTTGAGTTCGGCGTCAGTGTATTCGATTTCATAAATTGTTAAGATAGTGACAAGTTGGTGACAATTGAAAATTAGTCCGGGGTAATTAGCCTGTTTTATGAATAATTCAGGTCAGTTGAAAATGAAAGAGATTGAATGGCGGAGGGAGAGGGATTCGAACCCCCGTTCCGGTTGCCCGGAAAGCGATTTTCAAGACCGCCGCCTTAAGCCGCTCGGCCATCCCTCCTAAGTAATTTTATCCAGTCCGTCCATGTAAAGCCGTAAAACTTTAGGAATAACAACAGAGCCATCTTCCTGTTGATAACTTTCCAGAATGGCACTGACTGTCCTTCCCAAAGCTACTCCCGAACCGTTCAGAGTATGAACAAACTCCAGCTTCGACTTTTCTTTTCTTCGAAAACGGATGTTAGCTCTTCTTGCCTGGAAATCCTCACAATTAGTACAGGAAGATATTTCCATGTATTTCTTTCGGGCAGGCATCCAGAGCTCCACATCATAGGTTTTAGCCCCTGAAAAGCCCATATCTGCGGTACAGAGAACAACCACCCTGTAGTGCAATCCCAATCTCTTTAAAACTTCCTCAGCATCCAGGGTCATTTTTTCATGTTCCTGGTAAGAATCTTCAGGTAAAGAAAAGCTCATAAGCTCAACTTTGTTGAACTGGTGCTGGCGAATCAGTCCTCTTATATCTTTCCCATAAGAGCCAGCTTCCCGTCTGAAACATGGAGTGTAAGCCACGAATCTCTTCGGGAGGGAATCGGCTTCAAGAATATCGTCTTGATAAAGATTAGTGAGAGGAACCTCCGCGGTAGGAATCATGTACCACGGATAGCCTCGCAGCTTGAAAAGGTCATTTTCAAACTTAGGCAAATTCCCTGTTCCTATCAGGCTCCTTTCATTAGCTATGAAAGGTGGGATCACCTCTAAATATTTCTTTTCCTCGGTATGAACATCAAGCATGAAATTGATCAATGCTCTTTCAAGTTTAGCTCCTGCGCCAAAATAGACAGCAAACCTCGAACCTGCGATCTTAGCAGCTTTCTCAAAATCCAAGATGCCCAGTTTCTTGCCGATTTCCCAATGAGGCTTGAGAGGGAAAGAAAATTTCGGCTTCTCGCCAAACGTCCGGACTTCAACGTTTTCTTTAGAGCTCTTGCCTTCAGGCACAGACTCATGGGGAACATTAGGAATGGAGAGCGAGATTTCCCTCAGCTTCTCATCAAATCCCCTCAGTTTCCCTTCCAGTTTTTTTATCTCTCTAGCCACCTTTTTCATTTCTGAAATGACTAAAGCAGGATCTTTCCCTTCCTTTTTCTTCTGGGATACGAGCTGAGAAGCCCTGTTTTTTTCATGACGCAGGTTTTCAATTTTTATTAAGTAGTTTTTCTTTTCCCGGGAGAGCTTTATAAATTTATCGAGGCTGAGCTTAATTCCTCGGGCTTTAATCTTTTTTATTACAAAATCAGCGTTTTCCAGCAGATACTTTGAATCTAGCATGCCGCAGATTATAGCATAAGTACTTCAATTTTAAAATTCTCATGTTGACTCAGTTAGGAGATTAAAATATAGTAAAAATAATGCAAGAGAAGACACAATTTAAGGGCTATATTCAGGTTTATACGGGGGATGGAAAGGGAAAAACAACTGCGGCTCTGGGCCTTGCCCTTCGGGCAGCCGGGCACAAACATAAGGTTTACATCGGACAATTTCTCAAAGGGCAGGAGTATGGAGAACTCTTGTCGGCTAAAAAACTCTCACCCTACATCACAATCGAACAATTCGGCCGAAAGGGTTTTATCCACGTAACAAAAGATCCGGACGAGGAGGATATCAAAAGAGCCAAGAGAGGATTGAAGAAATGCCTGGAAGCCATGCTTTCTCGAAAATACAGGATAATCATCCTGGATGAGATAAATGTAGCAGTCGACTTCAATCTTATAACAGAAGAAGAAGTCCACGAATTTCTTGATAAAAGACCTGAAGATGTAGAAATTATCCTGACAGGAAGGTATGCCCCTCCTTCCTTCCTAAAAAGAGCAGATTTAGTCACAGAAATGAAAGAAAAAAAGCACTATTACAAGAAAGGAGTGAAGGCAAGAGAAGGAATAGAAAAATAGGAGTGCGGGAGAGGAGCTATCCACCCCATGGAAAGAGAGAAATTCGAAAAGCTAGCCGAAGAGGCGCTGGCTCAAATTCCAAAAAAATTCAAAAAATTAATCAGTAACCTGGCAGTGCTTGTCGAGGAGAAGGCTTCAAGAGAAATTTTCGAGAAAACAGGAGCCACACCCCTCAGCTCTATTTTGGGTCATTATCACGGCGTTCCCTTCAAACACCGAGGCCCTTTCTACGGGAATATCCCTCCTGATGTTATCGTTATCTACCAGAAACCAATTGAAAGTATCTGCTCCACAGAAGAAGAAATAAAAAAGAAGGTCAGAGAAGTTGTTTTTCATGAGATCGGGCACTATTTCGGACTGAGTGAAAAAGAATTGAGAGAGATTGAAAGAATTTGAAATATCATTTGACATAATCATTCACACTACCTACAATTTTTGCTTTACTGAGCGTATGTTAATGCTAAATAAATTTATTAAAAGCCGGAGGAGATACTAAGATGCAAGAAAGCTTTAAAGGAATATTTCCTCCCTTAGCCACTCCGTTTGTCGGTGACGAAATTTCTCCCGAAAAATTCAAGGAAAACATCCAAAAATACAACTCACTCGATCTGGCGGGCTATGTCATCTTGGGCACTTCAGGGGAAAGTCCCCTTCTTTCAGTCGCAGAATCAGAAAAATTAGTCCAGGCAGGAAAAGAAGCTGCTTCTCCAGGAAAAAAAATTATTGTCGGCACAGGTTTAGAATCTACAAAAATGACTCTAGAATTCACTAACAGAATGGCTGACCTCGACATTGATGCTGCCATGATCCGTACACCAAGTTATTTCAAATCCAGGATGAACCGAGAAGCACTTAAAAAGCACTTTCTCTTTCTAGCTGATCAATCAAAAGTGCCAGTGCTTATCTATAATAATCCTCGAGTACTGGGAGTCTCTGTGGACTCAAAGCTGCTCATCGAGCTATCCAAGCATCCTAATATAGCAGGAATTAAAGACAGCTCAGGAGATTTATCTTTTCTGGCGGAGACTATCCCCCACCTCGATCCTAATTTTAGTTTTCTGGTAGGAGCTGGAAGCGTAATCCTTCCTGGCCTGAGGCTGGGGGCTTCAGGCGGAATTCTGGCCATAGCTGACATTGCTCCTGCCCAATGTGCCAAGCTTTACCAATTGCATTTAGAGGGAAAATGGGATGATGCACTCAAGCTTCAGTTCTATCTGGCTCCCCTCAATAGGGCCGTTGTTCAGATTTTCGGGATCCCGGGATTGAAGTACAGCCTTGATATGGTCGGATATTACGGTGGTCCTTGTCGCCTGCCCCTCCTTCCCCTTGATGATGAAAGCAAGAAGGAGATGAAAGCTGTTTTGAGTAAGCTGGGACTCCTGACCAATTAGCCTTGCCTGGAATTTTTTAATGAAAAACATGAAATCAACTTCTGATTTGCTACCTGGAAGAAGGCGTTTTATGCGAAATATTTTATTTGGAGCCTTCTCAGCATCCTTAGCCTCAGCAAGACATCTTTCAGGAGATGAGAAACAAAGCTACCGTCTGAAAAAAGGCCAGATGTTTTACCGCCGATTAGGAAGAACGAATCTTCTTATTTCTGAAATCTCATTAGGAGGAAGCCCCCTTCCCACAATGCCTATTATCTACCAGGCAATAGAGAGAGGAGTTAATTACATCGACTCCTCGCATGCCTACTCGAACGGGAACAGCGAGCGTAAAATAGGAAAGGTTCTAAAAGAATTTGGAAGAGATAAAGTCTATGTAGCCACAAAATTTCATCTAAGAGGCAACTGGAGTGAAGAATCAATCATAAGCTCAGTCAACGGCAGCTTAAGAAGGCTTGATACGGATTATATGGATGTTTGCCTCATCCATGGGGTAGCAGATGAAAAGCACCTTACTGATGAGCGAGTCATTGGGGCATTTGAAAAACTAAAAAAACAGGGAAAATACAGGTTCCGAGGCCTCTCCTGCCACACCAATCACCATAAAGTCGTGAAAGAAGCGGTTGACTGTGGTTATTACGATATGATTCAACTCGCATTCAATGTCTTCGACATCCAGGAGGGAGAAGATGCTGAAGAGGTCTATGACGACTATTTGGGACAAAGCGGGATTCGTCGTCTTCTTACTCTGGCGAAGTCAAAAGATGTAGGGATAAACGCCATGAAAATCCTCAAGGTCGCGGGAAAAAGACAGAACCTGGAGAAATACAGGACAGGCGGGACTACTATTTATCAGGCTATGCTGAAATGGGTCCTTGAAAACAAGAATATAGCATCAGCAGTAATAGAAATGCTGACATGGGAACAACTTGAAGAAGATTTGGGAGTAATTGGCAAGTCTCTTTCCGAGATGGAAAGAAAGAACCTATTTCGTTATGTTGCAGAAAATTCAGAAGACTATTGCCATATGTGTGGAAAGTGCCAGGCAAACTGCCCTTCCCGTATAAAGACAACATCCATTCTCCGCTATTTAACCTATTATGAAAGTTACGAAAAGATAGGTATGGCCAAAAAGGCCTATTCTCGCCTGAAGCAGGCGCAGACTGCCGTGGCCTGTCAGGACTGCGGCGAGTGCGAGAGAGTTTGCCCTTACGGAGTTTCTATCCGTAAAAGAATAAGAGAAGCTCATACAGTTTTATCTTCTTAATTCCCCCCCCAATTGCATAAATAATTTTAGTTATAAGGACCGTGCACCCTGCTCCTACTATCCTTCCCCTGCGTTATCCCTGCAGGGAAAAAATGGGGCCAGGCCCCATTATTCATGGATTTGATTCGTCTTCTGTAGGGGCTTGATTCATCAAGCCCACCTTATTTAATGTATAAACCAACTAACTGGTTTTGTTTTTCTTCTGTAGGGGCTTGATTTATCAAGCCCATCTTTTTAATTATACAAATTACTTATTTATGTTTGATGAATAAAATCCCAACGTTTTTGCCAATTATGTTAATAATAAAGATTTGATCCCCCCTTTATAAAAGGACCGTGCACCCTGTTCCGACTATCCTTCCCCTGCGTTATCCCCGCAGTTAGCTCAGGCAAGGCTAACCTGCCGCACAAGAAGCAACTCTGCTACCGCTGCTACCTTCCGGTCCTGACGGGTTTCACAAAGAGCTCTTCGCACAGGGCCCTAACCTTCAACACCACTTTCAAGGACACAGTCCAGAAAAAGTGCAGCCTCGACAGGGAATTCAATCCCACTGGAGCGGATTGTGGGTAACAGGGCACCGCTAGCTCCCCATCTAGCACGGTCCAGCTTTATCATATGCATTTAAGATTTCTTCTCTAAAAATCTGTCTATTCAGTAATTTCAGGATTATAGCACGAAAGTAACCCAACTCTCTATTTTTTTCTCCTTCTCCTTGAATTGACCAGGCACTTTTCAATGTGATAGGCTATTTTCAATTGATTAGTGAGTGAATAAAGAAATAAATCAATATATAGGAATCCTCTTCGGTTTAAAGGGATTTTTATCAATAGATCAAACTAAAAGGAGGTCACAGATGAAGTTTAAAGTTTTAGGGATGATGTTAATCCTTGTATTAGTTTCATGCCAGGCTCAACAAACAGGAGAACAAGCACCTTCGGCAGAATTTCTAACCTCAGATGAATCAGCCAATAGACCGTTTTCAGAAGCTGTCCGCTTCGGAAATTGGCTGATCCTCTCTGGCAAAATCGGGATCAATCCCGAAACAGGAGCGCTTCCACCAGGTGGTATCAAACCAGAAACAAAACAAACAATGGAGAATATTAAGCACACTCTTGAAAAATACGGTTCCTCTCTGGATCAGGTAGTCAAGTGTACGGTTATGCTGGCAGACATCAGTGAGTGGAGTGCTATGAACGAGGTATACGTTACCTATTTCCCTAATCACAAACCCGCCCGAAGTGCATTTGGAACAAGCGGACTCGCCCGGGGAGCGCGTTTGGAGATTGAATGCTGGGCAGTAGTTAAGTAAAAGGTGGGGTCAGGCCTCCATAACTTCCATTGTTTTCTTTTTTTCGTTTAGTTGGTGGGTTTGATGAATCAAACCCCTACGAACAATTCTATATACTGCAAAAGGTGGACTTGATGAATCAAGCCCCTACATAAGACGAATCAACTCCTTACAATTATGTATGATAATGGGGCCTAATCCCATTTTATTGACAGGAAATTATTGCGTGGCACAAAACCGGAAGTATTTGCATGGCATTGACATCCCGCACGATTTTTCTTGACAGGCAATAGTTCAGGTGATAGAAAAAGACCTATTCAAAAAGAAGGAGGTTTAAATGAGAGGGATAAAATTTAAGATAGTTTATGTCCTATTCCTTATTTTATTTCTTTTGCCTTATTTTTTAAGTGCACAGACATCACCCGATGCATTTTTGAAGTTTAAAGTCGGTGCTGACCGCAAACTGGCAGACTACAACCAGATACAGGCTTATTTCCAAAAGCTTGATCAAGAATCCGGAAGAGTCAAAGTTTTAAATATCGGCGTTTCTACAGAAAACAAGCCGATGATCATGGCGGTTATTACCTCCGAGCAAAACATGGGCAAACTGGACTTCTATCGGGGAATTGTGAAAAAACTGAGAGATCCCAGAACATTATCTCCTCAAGAAGCCAAAAGACTTTCGAAAGAAGGAAAAGTTATCCTACTCATAACATGCGACCTCCACGCTACAGAAATTGCCTCCTCCCAAATGGCCATGGAACTTGCCTATAAACTGGCAATTGGAGACACTCCCTTTAATGCAGACAAAGTTCTGGAAGATGTTATCGTCCTGCTTGTTCCGACATCAAATCCTGACGGTCAGAAAATGGTGACTGACTGGTACCGAAAATATGTGGGCACAAAATACGAAGGAGGACGTATGCCCTGGCTGTACCAAAAGTATGCAGGACACGACAACAACCGCGACTGGTTTATGTTCAATCTTTCTGAAACAAGAGCTGTCAGCAAAGTCCTCTACCATGACTGGCTTCCTCAAATTCATATGGATGAACACCAGATGGGATCTACCGGCGCCCGATTATTTATCCCTCCCTTTATGGACCCTCCTGTTCCCAACGTCCAGCCCCTCCTCTGGCGCAGCGTCAACCTCTGCGGAGCAAACATGTCCTATGACCTGCAGAAGAATGGCTTTAAAGGTGTTGTCCACGGGAGAAGCTATACAGGATGGTGGATCGGCGCCTGCGATGACACTTCCTGGCTACATAATGTTGTAGGTCTCCTGAGTGAAATGGCTTCGGTCAAAGTAGCCACCCCCATATACATCGAACCAACAGAAGTCTCCCAATCCTACGTTGAAAAGCGAATGAATTTCCCGGATCCCTGGCCAGGAGGCTGGTGGAGGTTAAGAGACCTGGTGGACTACGAGCTCGTTCTTTCTCTAAGCTTGATAAAAACAGCTTATCTTCACAAAGAAGATTTCCTGTACAACTTTTACAGGATGTATAAAAATTCCATCGAAATAAAAGAAAAAGGCGAACCCTTTGCCTTCGTTATCTCAAGCAAACAGCGCGACTACCCCACTACTCTCAGGATGCTGGACGTCCTTATGTTTGGTGGAGTTGAAATCCATCGAGCCAAAGAGCATTTTATCGCCGCAGACAAGATCTACCCGGCTGGCTCTTTTGTAGTCAAAATGTCCCAGCCTTATAAGCCCTATGCGCAAGCTCTTCTCGAAAAGCAAAAGTATCCAAATATCCGGCAATATCCTGGTGGCCCGCCTGTTCCTCCTTATGATAATGCAGGCTGGACTCTTCCCCTCCAGATGGGAGTCGCATGTGACCGGATCGAAAATACTTTTGAGGCAAAGCTCGAAAAACTGGAAAAAGTTCCCTACCCTTCTACGGCATATCCAGCAAAATCTTCCCCGTATATCGTCTTTGATTCCCGGCAGAATGCCTCCTATTCCGCAGCCTTTGCTCTTCTTAGGAATAAAGTGGAGATGTACCGTTCCAAGGAGAAAATAAATGAAAAAGCGTTCAATGCTGCGGCTGGAAGCTTCATCGTCAAGAATACTCCAATAGTCCAGAAACTTCTCGGCGGTATCGTAGAAAAATGGCATCTCAAGCCATACGGGCTGGGAAGTATTTCTAATATTCCCAAAACTTCCCTGAAAAACCCTCGGATCGGCCTCTACCAATCCTGGGCATCCAACATGGATGAGGGCTGGACGAGGTATGTTTTTGATGATATGCGTGTCCCGTACAAAACCCTGCACAACAAGGACTTCAAAGGAACGCAGAAAGGAAAGACGAAAAAGAAAGTCGACCTGAAGGCAAACTACGATGTGATCGTCTTTGCTGATGAGAGCTACCAGATAATAAAACAGGGAAAACCCGATCCCACTTCCCGCTGGGCGCGTTACTATACAACTCCTCCTCCCGAATATGAAGGTGGTATAGGAAAAGAAGGAGTAGAGGCTTTAAAAAGTTTTGTTGAGAAAGGAGGCATCCTCGTCACTCTCAACGGCGCCTCTAGCCTGGTATTTAAAGAGTTCAAAGCCCCTGCCAGGAATGCTCTGGAAAAAGTTGAGCGCAGCAAATTCTTCTGTCCTACGTCTCTTTTAAAAATCAAAGTCGACAACAAATCTCCTATCGGTTACGGGCTGCCTAAGGAAGCGGCTGCTATGTTCTCTCGAAGCCCGGCCTTTACTACGTGGATACCTTCGGGAGAATGGGATAGAAAAGTGGTAGCCAGCTACCCTGAAGAAAACATCCTTTTGAGCGGATGGCTCCTGGGAGAAGATATGATTGCGCGCAAAGCAGCAGTGGTCGATGTCAAGTACAAGAAAGGACGTATTATTCTTATCGGTATCCGCTGTCAATTCCGGGCTCAATCCCACGGCACTTACAAATTCCTGCTCAATTCTCTGCTCTATCCTGGAATGTAGCAAAAAGCTAAAAAGCAAACAATAAGAAAATATGCGTATTTACTATTGAATAGATAATAATTAATTTCTCGCGAGAACAGATAAAAACTCTTACCAGACAAAGCCGTAAAGCCCCTTGCTTTAGCAATGGGGATATAAGGCGCAAATTTTTCTTGCTTTTTGTATCGCAAGCAGCTATATTTCATATTGGCCGAAGGACATTCGGTATCAGCCTGTGGAGTGGAGACGTTGGTCGCCACCGGGAAGCAGGAACTCCAAACACGAAAGCCCCTCAGGGTATAAGTTGGAGAATCCCCGCGCTTTGGCGATGGGGAGTTGTCAATCTCCGATGATCTTGACCAGCACTCTTTTTTTTCTACGGCCGTCAAACTCACCGTAGAAGATTTGCTCCCAGGGCCCAAAATCCAGCCTTCCCCCTGTTATGGCAGCAACTACTTCCCTTCCCATTATTGTTCTCTTTAGATGAGCATCAGCATTATCCTCGCCAGTCAAGTTATGTCTGTATTTTGATACAGGTTCGTGGGAAGCAAGTTTCTCCAGCCATTCCTCAAAATCTGCATGTAATCCACGCTCATCATCGTTGACAAAAACACTAGCTGTGATGTGCATAGCATTGACAAGGCACAATCCTTCTTTGACCCCGCTCTTTTCTACCAACGCCTCAACTTGGGGAGTAATATTGATAAATTCTCGCCTTTTATCCGTGCTGAAAACCAGGTGCTCAGTGAGAAATTTCACGGCTTCCTCCTCAAACTTATTCCTATCCCTCCTCCTCCAAGTGACAGCAGAATAAGTGCCTGGACGAAAGTTTTCCACTGAATTTCCGGAACAAGGAAAAGGGAATAGATGAGAAAGTAAAAACCGGCAAGGGCAAAAACAGAGTATAAACCAAGCATGATCTTCCAGGCGCGACGATTTGTCTTGGTCGTATCCTCTGAGAAGAACCGGTTGTAAAGAAGCATGCCCACAAGGCAAACTCCTCCAAGAACAGCAAAGATCAGCCAGAAAGATTTCGCCTGTTTTGCTGCTTCTGCAGCCAGAGGAAGCCCGGCTTCGACTGCCCTGGCGGAAGGAACAACAGGTTTGAGGATATTCTCGTAAAGAACGGCTCCAAGGTTGGTTCCGATCAGACTTCCGAAAACACCGTAGAGAAAGGCATAACCCATGTAAACTGCTTTTTTGTCTTGCGGAGCTATTAATCCGACATAACTGTAATACTTAGGATGGGCAGTCATCTCTCCGATTGAAAAGACAGCGATGCTGAGGACAAACATCCAAGCACTACTGGTAAGAGCCAGGATCAAGAACCCAACTGACCCGATTGCTATTCCAACGGCCATCACCGGAATCGCTTTCATTTTTGTCGTGATTCGACTGACCAACACAACAAGCAAGACGATTGTGGCAGCATTTACCACCGTCACATGTCCTGGATCAAACTTAAAAGGTATTCCAACTCTAGCCATGAATGCATCTACTGGCGTTCGATGAATAAAGTCAACCATATACCAGAGTACTGAACCGAACATTTGAAAATAAAGAATCCAGAAGCAGGAATAAACTGCTATCAGCAGCATGAAACGTGAATTCCCCAGGACCAAAAGCGCTTCAGCCAGCACTTGACGAATGGGTTTTGTGCTTTCGGGCCTTTCCGGGTCTTTATATAGGAATGCTGCAGGAAGAAGCATCAAAAAACACCAGAGAGCAGAGGAAAAGAAAATATATTTCCAGCTAAATCCTTTTATCCAGATGGCAAACAGAGGTCCTATCACAGCACCAAGATTAATGCACCAGTAATAAACGCCAAATCCAAATCCACTATTCTCTTCGGTTGTCGTTCTGGCAACTGTTCCCGTAATAATCGGTTTAAATAGTCCACTTCCTGTAGCCATGATCAAAAGAAAGAGGAAAATCAAGCCAAAGGTATCAAAGTTTCCGGCAGCAAAATAGCCTATAGTTAACAGAGAAAAGGCTACAATGAGCATTTTTCGGTAACCCAGTCGGTCAGCCAGGGCTCCCCCCAAGATAGGCAAGACATAAGTCAAAGCGTAGACAAATCCTTGAAGAAGTCCAACCGATTGCTCGCGGAAACTGAGTTCTTTAACCAAATAAACAGCCAAAAGAGCATTCAAACCATAATACGCACCTCGCTCGAAAAGCTCCATCAAGTTACCTACCCAGAAAGTCCGCGGAAATGTGGTTAGAATGTTCTTTTTCTTAACTTTTTCTTCCATATCTCACTCCTTTGCATCCAAAGTGAATAATAAGGGTCAAGCAAAAAAGGTATGTAGAAGGTATATATTCAGGTAAAAAAGGTCAAGCATAAACTTTTATTCAGGAATAAATTTCGTGGATTGATTCATATTACGTAGGGATTTGATTTATCAAATCCACATTTTTGATTATATAAACAAATGTATAGATTTGATCAATAAAATCCATAAAAATAAGGTGGGCTTGATGAATCAAGCCCCTACATAATAAATCAATCCACTGCAGTATCAAGGTGGACTTTATAAACAAAGTCACTGCAAAAGCGGTAAAATTGATGAATACAATCCCTACATGCCTCTATTTTAGGATTTTCATCGCTCTGTCGATGTCTGAAACATCAAGAATAACCGCAGTGCTACCCGCTTTCTTGGTGAGGGTTCCATAGCAATATTCGATATTTACTCCTTTGTTTCCCAACTTGGAGGCAACATCAGCTAAAGCTCCGGGTCTGTTTTCGAGTTCAACCTTGAGAACATCCCTCAAATCTGTCGTATAATCCGCCTTGGATAGTACTTTCATGGCTTTGTTAGTATTATTCACATAAAGCATGGCTGCATCCTGGAAAACCCCAATAGCTTCGATGTTAACTTTATTCTCAGCCAAGTAACTGCACAGCTCCCCTAAAGTGGAAGGGCGGTTTTCTAGGACAACAAAAATCTCAGTAATTTTTTCCATGTTTTCCTCCATTTCTTATTGAATAATTCAGGTTAATTAATTCTTGCCAGAATTCCCATAAAAATGTTGCCCATGGGGTCAGGCTTGCAAAACTTGCAAAACTTGAATCTTAAACATTTAATGACGCCAAAGCTAAAACTCTAAGAAATAAACAAAAAAGCGCAAGTTTTGCAAGTCTGACCCCAATCATTTTGCTCTTGTAAAGGTTTTTAAATACTGGGCCCGGAAATAAGCG
>Ga0255054_10000006_pt1 | contig 91694 bp, 88 predicted proteins | sample JV7_2_23_MG_FD_188634 | JGI IMG/M metagenome (GOLD analysis project Ga0255054, IMG submission 188634) | Seawater microbial communities from Jervis Inlet, British Columbia, Canada - JV7_2_23 | ecosystem: Environmental > Aquatic > Marine > Inlet | place: Canada: British Columbia | collected... | reverse complement strand
CGGCGATCATTGCCTGCAACAGCGCCTCACCCCGTTCCTCGGGGGCCGTGATGGTTCCAAGAGGGGTAAGCGCCAGACCGGTCTCCTCGGCGAGCTCGCGGAGCGCTGCGACTCGATACTCATAGTCCTCGTACTCGCCGGGCACGACCTGTCTCGCGATCTTGGAGGTGTCGTGGTCATCGACACCACCGCCTGGGAAGACCGTCAAACCGCCAAAAAAGCCCCCTGACTGACGTTTCACCATGAGAACGGTTATGCCAGCCGGGGAATCCTGGACAAGCATGACCGTCGCCGCTGGCGAAGCCGGAACGGGCGGGGTGCTCACGGTTGCATCCTACGAAGGTCCGCCTCGCAACCTGGCAGACTCACCGTGTGCCAGACGAGAAGAACCCCTACCGGGACCTCCCGGCGGTAGACGAGTTGGCGGCCGCCATCGACGGTGACGATCTCGCCAGACCGCAGATCGTGGCGATTGCGCGGACCGCGGTGGAACGGGCACGTGCCAACATCGAGAACGGATCCCCGGGCGATGCCAGATCGATCGCGGAGGATCTGGTTGCAGAGGCACTCCTCGCCAGATCGCAAAGAGTCATCAATGCAACCGGAGTGCTTCTCCACACCAACCTCGGCAGAGCCCCAATCTCCGCATCGGCCGGCGAAGCCGCACGAGCGTCGGCTGTCGGGTTCAGCAACGTCGAACTGAACCTCGCCGACGGGTCGCGGGGCGGTCGCGGCGTCCACACAACCAGTCTTCTGTCCGCTCTCACCGGTGCCGAAGACGCCGTCGTGGTCAACAACAACGCTGCTGCGCTCCTCCTCGCCCTGGCTGCCACTTCGAGCGGGAGAGCAGTGCCCGTCGCTCGGGGCGAATTGATCGAGATCGGCGGCTCGTATCGCATTCCGGAGGTGATGGAAGTCAGCGGAGCCCGACTGATCGAGGTGGGCACCACGAACCGGACCAGAGTTTCGGACTACGAGACGGCACTCCAGATCCATGACTGTGGCGCGGTTCTCAAGGTGCATCCGTCCAACTATCGGGTGGAAGGTTTCACCGAGGAGGCGAACGTCATCGAACTTGCCGAAGTCGCCCACCGCCGGGAGGTCCCGCTCATCCATGACATCGGATCGGGCCTCTTGGATGAGCGCGCAACCTGGTTGGGACCCTCTCTCCCGGAGTGGCTCAAAGCCGAGCCATCGGTTCGACAATCGCTCGACAACGGTGCCGATCTGGTCACTTTCAGCGGGGACAAGCTGCTGGGTGGGCCTCAGGCCGGGATCATCGTTGGCACCAGAGACGCTGTCGCCGCGCTCCGTCGACACCCACTGGCCCGGGCCCTTCGGACTGACGGCATGACCCAGGCGGCTCTGGCAGCAACGCTGGAGGCATATGCAGACGACCGGGCGATGGACATTCCGTTCTGGCGAATGGCGACCCTCGAAGAAGCCGACCTTCGACCCAGGATCGACAAACTCAAGGCTGCACTGGGTGGAGAGTCCCGGCCTGGTGTCTCGCTGATCGGCGCGGGAAGTGTTCCCGGCACCGGCATCCCCACGCCACAGCTTGTGCTGGCCGGCGAAGATCACCTCTACGAGCGGCTGCTTCGCTCGTCGACACCGGTCGCGGCCCGACGTGCGGAAGGCGATCTCGTCGTAGACCTGCGGGCCGTCGAACCGGCTGACGACGAGGTCGTGATCGAGATGGTCAGTCGTTGCCGGTAGTCGGAACGGCGGGACACGTCGACCACGGCAAGTCGACCCTTATCGAGGCTCTTTCCGGTCGTGATCCCGATCGTTGGGCCGAGGAAAAACAGCGTGGCCTCACGATCGACCTCGGCTTTGCATGGACGACTCTCGACGACGACGTCGAGGTCTCCTTTGTCGATGTCCCCGGACACGAACGCTATTTGAAGAACATGCTGGCCGGGATCGAGGCGATCGATGTCGCCCTGTTCGTGGTGGCCGCTGACGAAGGCTGGATGCCCCAGTCCGAGGAGCATCTCGCCGTGCTCGATCTGCTTTCCATCGACCGCGCCGTTGTCGCTCTCACCAAGGTCGACACGGTCGACGACGACATGGTCGAACTTGCCACACTCGAGATCGAGGACAGGCTCATCGGAACGTCGCTGGAAGGCTCGCAGATCATCCCGGTGGCGGCGCCCGCGGGCACTGGTCTGAACCAACTCAGAGCGGCGCTCTCGAGTCTTATCGACTCCTCCGAAAGCGATCTCGGGAGACCCCGGCTCTGGATCGATCGCTCCTTTTCGATATCCGGGGCAGGCACCGTCGTCACCGGAACACTGCTCGACGGTTCCATCGGTATAGGCGATCGGCTTGAAGTGCTGCCAGAGGGCCTCACAGTGCGGGTGAGAGGCCTGCAGAGCCACGAGAAGGCGCATGAGCGAGTGGGGCCGACCAGGAGGCTGGCGGTCAACCTCAGCGGTATAGAAGTGAGCCAGGCGCCGCGAGGCTCGATGCTCGGTGCACCGGACCAGTGGCGGCTAACTCAGCGATTCAGCGCCAGATTCCGGAGCTCCCGCTATGTCGACGAGCTCCCGGATCGGGGCGCCTATCAGATACACATCGGTAGCGGCGCCCACCGGGGCGAGGTCCTCCGGGTCGAAGACGATGTCGCGGTAATCCATCTCGCGACTCCCCTTCCATTGCGTGTCGGTGATCGCTTCATCATTCGAGACACCGGGCGGAGACTGGTTGTGGCCGGGGGGCAGGTCCTCGATCCGAGCCCGGGGCCACTCATGCAGGCCATCCGGCACGCTGCGGAGATCGACCCTTCCCTCGATGGAGACCAGGTGGCCGACACGCTGATCGGGCTGCGCGGTGTGGACACGCTGGAAACTCTCTCCGCCCAAACCGGGGGTGGTCGACCCGGGGACGTGATCGTGATCGGATCGACTGCCATGACAAACAACGTCTTCGACGACCTGGTGGCTCGCTCGATTGAAACGGTCCATGAGGAGCATCGCACTCATCCCCTCCGTCCCGGGCTTCCGATCGCAACCCTGGCGAAGACGCTGGCTGTTGAAGCCGATGTGGTCGAAGTGGTGATCGAGAGAGCCCCGGGTCTCGAGAAGAGAGGCCCTCACGTTGCCTTCGTCGAGCACACCCCGGAAGTCGGTGCCGAGGAGGAGGCCGCCTGGATCAAAGCCCGGGAATCTCTTGGCGCCGGTCTCGCAGTGCCGCGAGCCTCAGACCTGGGCCTCACCCAAGAGCTCCTCCATCTTTTGGTCCGGACGCAACGTCTGGTCCAGGTGGCACCCGACCTGGTTCTGCTTCCGGAACAGGTGGAGACGATGGTCGAGACGATGCGCGCTCTCCCCGACGGGTTCACCGTCGCAGAATTCAGGGACGCCACCGGATTGTCGAGGAAGTACGCCGTGCCATTTCTGGAGTGGGCCGACAAAGAAGGGCTCACCGTCCGGCGGGGAGATATCCGCCACATCAAGTGAGCCCTCTGGCAACGCCATGTCGGTCTATACCACCACCGGCATGCCTCTTCGCTCAACTTCGGTGAGGCCACCCCAGATCCCAAATGGCTCCCGGATCTGGATTGCGTGGTTGGTGCAAGCCATCTGAACGGGGCAAACCCCACAGATGGCTTTGGCCTTCATCTCCCTCCGCTCACGCTCTTCCTTGCGCTCAAATGCTGAGGGCGGAAAGAAGAGGTATGAGTGGTTCCCTCGACACAGCGCGTCGAGCTGCCAATCGTCCATCCCCGACAAGAGGACTCCTCCCTAATAGCGACAACCGAACCGAAGCTAATAACGCCCGTATCCGCGTTCAAGAGAAATTCTCAAGATGATGCATCGTTTTTCGCGATCTCGGGTGATCTCAGGCGATTCGGTCCACCTCGAGGAACATCCCGTCGACACCGGTGACCACGATTTTTGACCCGGCAACTACCCCGGCCTCCCGATGAGCGCTGGCCCTCCACTTTGCACCATTGACCTCGACAAGCCCATTGGGGTCGAAGTCGACAAGTGCCACACCTTCGTCACCAATGAGACCTTCGCGTCCGATGGTCTGAGTTGAGAACCTGGCACGCTGCACGGTTGGCATGCCAAGAAGAAAGAAGAACAGGACTGCCAGGACCGAGGGCAGGATCAGCCACCATCTCGGGTCGATCTGACCCGACCCGTCTACAAAGAACATGCCGGCGACCTGAAGCATCACTGCTCCGAGAGCCGTGAGGGCGATGATCCCTCCCCGCTGATAGGAAGCCGTGAGGATCACCCAACCGGCAATGGCAAGGGCAAGGGCCCACCACCGAACCGGAAGATTGACAACCCCCCAGCCGGCGATGAGGAGCGAGAGGGTGGCGACACCGGCAGCAACCCCGGGTCCGATGGCAAAGAACTCGAAAGAGACGATGGTCAGGCCCACCACCAGGAAGAAGAACGCTGTCTCGGGTGTGGCGCCGAGCCGGAAGTATCTCAGGCCGATTCCGGGCTTGTGAAACGTGACGGTCTTGAGGGTCACTCCATCGTCGAACGGCTCGATGGTCTCAACCACGACATCTCCGCTGCTGGTCGAGAAACTGACTCCGTTCAGATCCTGGAGATACTGGCGGATGGAGGGCTGGAGCGGCAGGCCTGTGTCCTCCGCCATGACCACTTCCTCGAATTCCTTCGGGAATCTCGCGTCGGCATCCTTCTGGGAACCGGCGACAAGCGGTGAGATGAGACCCATCGTGGACCCCGGTGAAATCGCAGCCTCGCCACCCGGTGCCAGGGCAAGCAGATTCGTTCCCCCGTACGCCGAAGCGGGAGCCGGGCCGATCCAAACGGCAACCGGAAGTGGCGGGCTCTCGATGGTTGCCACCAGGGCATGAAATGCATCCTCATCCAGAACCGCAGGCGAATTGAGCTGGAGAACAGCCAACTCCTGGCCTCGGTCTGCCGATGCCAGAATCGCATCGTTCATGAACTCGAGTGCGCCCGCGTCGAGTGGGCCGCTCACGTCGATGACATCGATGCCACCGCCCTCCGACTGGGCCCAGCCGGTGAGAGGGATCATCATGAGAGCCCCAAGGAGAAATATGCGGCGCACCGGCGGCAGGTTAGGACCGGAGAACCCGGTAGGAATCGTCGCGCCTGGAGCTAGCTAACGTCTCGGCACGATGCCAAAGGCCCTACTCGTCACCGACTCGACATGGGTGATCAACGACGTTTCTGCTGCCCTGTGTCTTGGCGACTGGGAGATCGATCAGCTCGATGACCCACGAGTGGTGGTCGCCCGGGTCGAAGAGACCTCGCCTGACGCGGTCATCGTGGACATGCAGGTGACAAGCATGGGCGGAATGGCGGTAATCAGAGACATCCGATCGCATATTGAGGAGGAGTCGAGACCCCGAACCGTCCTACTCCTCGACCGTTCGGCTGATCAATTCCTCGCGGGTCGGGCCGGAGCCGACGCGTCGGTCATCAAGCCGTTCCAAGCAGAGCAATTGAGAGCGTCGCTGGCCTGAGCTCGCTTTTCGGGGGCTGACACAAAAGCAAGATGCCCCCCGCGGAGCAGGGGGACATCTCACATTGTTGTTCCGCGTGGAGCCGGTAAGTGCCCCTCGCAGATCTTTAGAACCTATTCGTCAGCTGAGTCGCCGACGTCGCCGTCGTCGTTGTTGTTATCGCCGTCGTTATCGCCATCAGCAACATCGCCGTCGTCAACATTGTTGTTGTCGCCGTCGTTATCGTTGTTGTCGCCGTCGTTATCGTTGTTGTCGCCGTCGTTATCGTTGTTGTCGCCGTCGTTATCGCCGTTGGCGACTTCGCCGTCATCGACGTTGTTGTTATCGCCGTCGTTATCCCCCACAGCACCCTCATCCACATCGCCGACGTCGGGTCGGGCCGGGTCGTCACCGGCGCTGTACTCGACGCTGACAGATGTGCCGGTGCCGAAGTACATGGTGTTGATGAAGCCCATCTCGAAGGATACGAGCCGCCTGGCCTTGTAGTTCTGGGAACCTACCTCGGACCCCATCGTGGGGAAGCCACCGGCCCTCGGTGAGGTGATGATGTCAAACTCACCATCGCCGTCCCTGTCGGCATCGAACAGGAATCCGTCGGCGGGACTCCAATCAGCCAGGCAATTTCTCATTTGCTGGATGGTGGGGCTGGCGACGAACTTGGTCGCTGCGCACTCCCCGGGGATAGTCCCGGATCCGATGTAGGTCCAGAGTGGCCGATCGTCGATGGTCTTATCGCCGCCCGGGGTGTTGGTGATCGTGCGTTGCTCGGTATTCATGTCCCGTCTCAGTCTCGGCAGCGGACCGTCGGGAAAGCCCGATCCCCAGACCAGACCTTCGTAGACGCCGTTCATGTAGGTGATGGCGGTGGCCGACCCGAACTGTCCAATCAGGTTGTCGATTTCGACGGCAAACAGGGCGTTCGGGAGTGGTGTGTGTGTCCCGAGGGAACAGTCCGAGTTCCAGGCTCCAAAATCGTCGGTCCGTAATGTACCGCCATCGTAGACCACGATGGTGTGGTCGAAACCCATCGCCGCGTTGATCCTGACCCGGGGTCCGAGGGTGGCGTCGGAATTGGGCTGGCCGTCGATCTGCGGAACACTCCAGAACCTCCCACAACTGCGGGTGGTGCCAAGGACGGGGTTGCCCACTTGGGGGGCGTCGATGATGGCGACATCCTGATTGGTGGGACCCGAGCAGCCAGTGTCGAGTCTGACACAGCGAATGTCGGTGTCCGACCCTCCCCCTGGCGTCATTGCGAAGGGGATGCCCCGGCGACTCGGTGGAACGTTGACAAATACCTCGGCCGCGGCACTGGTGGTGAGACTGTCGATCCCGATGACCCTGGCAAAAGTGGTGGGAACAGCCTGGTCGGGAAGTTCCACCCGGATCCTGGTGAAACTGATATTGAAGGAGACGCAGTCGGTCGGATCCCCGCTGAGGAGAATCGGTTCCAGGGGAATGAATTCGGCCGGGTCGTCACCGTCATCGACGCAGGCGGCAAACATGGCGTCCCATTCGGGGACGGTGGGTGGATCGTCCATATTCTGAAGGGCTTATGCGACGGCCGCCTGGGCCAACGCATCCGGGCTGGTGGCCTGATTCGCGGCCAGCATGCCACCGGCGGCGAGGGCGCCGGCATCAGCGGCGGTCTGGTCCTGACGACGCTCGAGATATGTTGCGCCGATATCGATGGTGAACGCGGCAAACACCATCAACAGCACAAGGGTGATCGCAACGGTCATCAGCACCGCGCCCCGGTCCGGCTTTTCGCCCCGGATGATCAGATGTCGGAGCTTCATGTGCATGTTCCTATCCCGTTATAGGTTGGTATCTGCTCCAACTGCATCACTGCCTTCGAATCCAGGACCAGGCCCCAGGTGTCTAGCCAGCCCTGGAAAAACCCTGTAATCGACTCAGCTGGATAGGCGACCACGACAGTGACATCGTCGACACCGACTGAGGGGCCAGCCACTCGGATATCTCGGTCCAGGCCCATTCCTCGCCCTGCTGCGCAGCAGCAAGCACCCCGTCGAAGGAATGGAGATTCATGCCTTCAATCTTCGGCGCGTCCCAATTCGATCTGAAGCCAAACGCTGGCTGCGGTAATTGGCTCCTCAGAGAGGTTGGCAGGACCTCGCGCCAACGACCAAAGGGAGTGCGAGCGAAGGGCGCTACGACCTACGAGCATTGAAGTCGGCCAGAAACGAGACGCCGTAACTGGAGGCATCGTCCGCGAGTAGATCGACGGAGTCGCCGAAGAAGGCTTTGCAGGCGGCGAGCGCCGCTGCATCGAGTGCCAGGAGCTTGTCCACCCACCGCCGGCCTTCCGCCTCCAATTCCTCAGATGGCACGACCCGATTCACCAGCCCGAGACGCTCGGCCTCCCCGGCGCTTATGTCATCGCCGGTGATAACGAGTTCGAACGCCTTCTTACGCGGCGTCCACCGACTCAGGTACGACATCACCACGGACGGCGGGAAGCCGGCCTTGATCTCAGGGAAGCTGAATCGGGCGTCCTCCGCAGCCAGGGTGACGTCGCAGTGCACCGCCAGACCGAAACCGAAGCCACGCACGTCGCCCTTGGCCAGGGCGATAGTGATGCCTGGAAACGAAGACAGGGCCCGGTTGGTTGCCACGATGTGACCAAGAACCTCGCTCCACCCCGCGGCGCTGTCCGGCCGTGCCGGGCCGGGATCGCGCCCACCACAAAAGTGCTCACCCGCACCCTCCAACAGCACAACCCGCACCCCATCACCCGCAGCGAGCGTGCCCAGCACCTCGACCATCGACGCCATCATCCCGGCATTCACCATGTTGTTCTCATCGGGGCGGTTCAGGGTCAGCGTCGCCACCTCGCCTTGTTGCTCAACAATGAGATTGGGACTCACCCGCGCCAACCTACTTGTCCCCCTGCGGAGCGGGGCCCGATTCCACACAAGCATCCAGAAGGCGACGACTGATAGGGTCGCATTCCGTATCCAAGACCGAGGTGGTCCATGCAGATCCAGCTGCTGGGACCGGTGGAGGCGGCCGACGACGGCCCGATCAACCTAGGAGGAAGAAAGCAGCGAACTCTGGCCGCGTTGCTGGCAAGCCACGACGGCCAGGCGGTGTCCGCCGACCAATGCATCGATGCTTTGTGGGGCGAGTCTCCTCCCGATGGCGCCGTCCACTCGCTGCAAACGTATATCTCCGCCCTGCGCCGTCTCATCGACCCCGAGCGCACCGGCCTTCTCGAAAGTGGCAGCGACGGCTATCGGCTGGTCGTCAACACCGATGCCGCGGCGTTCGAGACTGCAATAACCGACACCGAGATCACGCTGGACGAATTGGCTGCGGCACTGTCGCTGTGGCGGGGCCGTCCGCTCGGTGAGCTCGGAGACGACGCCTGGGCGCGCGGATTCGTCACCAGGTTCGAACAACTCCGAATGCTGGCGACAGACGATCTCGCCTCGGCGCGGTTGGCGGCCGGAGATCCCGAAACGGTGGTACTGGAGATGGAGCAGGCCATCGAGGAGCAACCATTCCATGAGACATTTTGGGCGCACTACATGACTGCGCTCTATCAGACAGGGCGGCAAGCCGACTCGCTGCGCGCCTTCACCCGGTTGAAGGAAAATCTCGGCAAGGAGTTGGGGATCGAGCCGAGTGCCGAACTCATGGCGATGGAAGAGCGGATCCTGCTCCAGGACCCGACATTGGCGCGGTCGGTGACGACGCCCAACAACCTCCCTGCCGAGGTCTCGTCGCTCGTTGGAAGAGACGACGACGTCGCCGACGTACTCGAGCTCCTCGAAGGGTCGCGTCTAGTCACACTCGTTGGGTCAGGCGGTGTGGGCAAAACACGGCTTGGTCTCGCCGTCGCACGGGCAGCAATGGAGTCGAATCCGGACGGCGTTTGGTTCATCGACCTGGCCCCGATCGAGAGTGGAAAGCTGGTGCTCCCGGCGATCGCCGAAGCTTTCGATATCGAACCGCCCGCATTGCGTCCCCTCGAGGATGCCCTGTCCGACGCGATCGGCGATCTGTCGATGCTGTTTGTGATCGACAATTGCGAGCACCTAATTGAGGAGGCGGCTGCCGCAGCATCGATGCTGTTGCACCGGAGCAGCAATAGCCGTGTTCTCGCAACCAGTCAGGAAGTACTGCAAATCTCTGGCGAAACAGCCCGGCGGGTACCGTCGCTCACCTTGCCTGCGACCAGCGCGGATGCGGACGAAATCGCGGATTGCGATGCGGCCGACTTGTTCTCCCAGCGTGCCCGTGCCGCTGACCCATCATTCCGGATCACCGACGACAACGCCGCGGCCGTAGCCTCGGTGTGCCGCCATCTCGACGGCATCCCCCTCGCTATCGAACTCGCCGCAGCACGCGTCCGAACGTTGAGTGTCGGCCAGTTGGACGAGCGACTCGGTGAGACTTTCGACGTTCTCACCAGCCGTGGTCGCGATGTGCTCCCGAGGCACCGAACGTTGCGGGCCACGATTGAGTGGAGTCACGACCACCTCGACGAGGCGGCACGGGACTTCTTTCACCAACTCGGAGTCTTCGTCGGCTCATTCACGGCTGAAGCCGCTGCCGGCGTGACAGGACTGACAGACGACGAGGTTCTCGAAGCCATTGACGGCCTCGTCGCTCAATCAATACTGCAGGCCATCCCGGGAGAGACGCGAAGGTTCCGCCTCCTCGAAACACTGCACCATTACGCCCTGGAGCGGCTTGACGAGTCTGGACACCTCGATGAGCTTCGAACCCGTCACCTCGAGTGGGCGGCAGACTTCTGTCTTTCGGAGTCGCCGAAGCTGATGGGGGATCGTTCACTAGCCGCGGTCGAGGAGTTGCGCCTTGCCCTCGATGACATTCGTGCGGCGATGGAATGGTCTCTGACCAACGGACAAGCCGATCTGGGCTTGCGAACCGCAGCGTCACTGTCACGCTTCTGGTACCTCAACGCAATGCACTTCGAAGGTGCCCAATGGCTCGACCGTCTCTTCGCGGCGAACCCTGACGTGAGCGACCTACAGATGGGCCGGGCGATGACTGCCGGGGCAACGACGATGGTACGGATTGGCCGCTTTGAGGATGCCGTAGCCATGGCAAAAGGAGCGGTCGATTTGCTGGAACCTCTCAACGAGCCGTTGGCGCTGGGCTGGGCCTACTACTACCTGGGCGTCGCCTCTGTCACCGGCTCCTACGAAAACCGGGACGAGATCCTCCCCCTCTGGACAAAGGCCCGCGAACTGATGGTGCAGGCCGAATACCCACCGGGAATTGCTCTCAGCACGATGTTGATTGGAGCACTCGTGGCATTCGATGATCCGGACCAAGGGATTGCCACTCTGAACCATCTCCTCAAGGCCGCAGGACCCGACGGGAATCCAACGCTTGTGGGTCATTCGCTGGAACTCCGCGCCCAACCCCTCATTCAAATCGATCAATTGGAAGAGGCAGCAGCGGATCTTGGGGGGTCTATCGCCGCCCATCGCTCGATCGGGAACTGGGCCTGTCTCGCTCATACGTTTGAGGGTGTGAGCGCTTTTCTGGTCGCCAGCGGCAACGAACTGGACGCGGCTCGGATCGTCGGAGGAACCGACACACTCCGTCTCAACATCTCGACCATCCAGGCACCGTATGAGCGTTTCCTCAAGGGTTTCTATCAGTGGGAAGACGGAATCGATACGCGGACCGACCTCCAGGCTGCTCGGGAAGAGGGCCGGGTCTGGGATCGTGAGCAGTTGGCAGACAAAGCCGTGGCGCTTCTTGCTGCTCAATGAGTTTCTTTGAGTTGCGGTTGAGTGCGGTGAGCGAACCTGTCACCGATGGAGCAGCTTCGCCGCTATGACGTTGTCGTCGAGGGCTCGACCGTCGCCGTAATGGAGGCCGGCCCTTCACGCTGCCCCGAGACGGTTGTGATCATCGGTGCTTCGAGTGACGTGGCCGCTTCCGCATTAACCGTGCTGGGCCGAATTGCCCGGACAGTGGCTCTAGACCACATTTCATCAGCTGTGCTCGACGAACTCGACCTCGTCAACCCACATCTTGTCCTGCTCTCTGGCGGAGCTGATATGAACGAGATCGTCGACCTGCTTCAACGAACGATCACCATCGACTGACCCGATTTGAGTTTCGGTTGAGTGCCGGTTGATACACCTGCGATCTGATGGCTTTGAGAGACGGGAAAGACCCGTCACCGACATCGGAGAGAAGGAAATGTCTATGAGTCGCTATCAGAAACGGATCATGGAGGCACGACGCCCGATGGAATTCGGTCGCAGTTACCGCAGCAAACGGAACAGCACCCGGAGGGCGAAGAGGAAGGACCAGAGCAGATGAAAAACAAATCGAAATGGATCACCCTTGGGGCGGTGACTGCCCTGGTGGCGGCCTTCCTGACCACGGGAGCCGCGCTGGCGTCATCGAACAACACCCAGTACACAGGCTGTTTGAACGGTGCCGGGACGATTTCGCGCGTGACCGAGGGCAACACGCCCTTGAACGGCGAGTGTCCCGCTAACCACACCATGATCACCTGGTCCCAAGAAGGCCCACCGGGACTTCCCGGTGCCGATGGGGCAGATGGTGCTGATGGCGCGCCGGGACTTCCCGGTGCCGACGGGGCTGATGGTGCTGATGGCGCGCCGGGGCTGCCCGGAGCCGATGGTGCCGATGGTGTTGACGGCGCGCCGGGGCTGCCCGGTGCCGACGGGGCTGATGGTGTTGATGGCGCGGCGGGTCTGCCTGGAGCCGATGGTGCCGACGGCGTCGATGGTGTTGACGGTGCCCAGGGACCTCCCGGGGCCGACGGAGCCGATGGGGCCTCAGCAGTGTTCTATGAGCGCACCGTTTCGATCGTTGGAGATGAGCTTCGCGCCACTTCAGTCATAGGCACTGCGGTGTGTGACGATCCCGGACACACGGCGGTCGGTGGAGGTTATGACGGCGAGATCCTCGGCCGGCTGAAGGGCGTCCGTGGGGTGACCGTGAGCAGGCCGCTCGGCTCAGCATGGGAGGTGCAGGCCAGTCTGAGTCTTGGAGATACCATGACCGTCTATGTGATCTGCGCCGGATAGGCACGGCCAAAAAGCAAAGGGTGGGCGGGCCGTTACGGCCCGCCCACCCTTCGTCCGGTCTCCTAAAGCGGGAAGGGGCGAAGCATCGACGTCTCGGCCAGGCTGTGTTAGCGGCCCTCTCCTTTTCGCACTATCTTCAAAGACGTGTCGGCACCAGGCAGCGTGGCGATCTCCTCAACGGTTCTCTCGAGAAAGGACGTGACGAGCTGATGGCTGTCACGCCTTCGATGGAAAAGACAGTGTTGATCACTGGCGGCACCGGGGGAATCGGCAAGGCAGCCGCGATCGGCCTCGCTTCCACCGGGGCACGGGTGGGCATCACCGGCCGCGACCCGGCGCGGGCCCAACAGGCCGCTGTCAACATCGCCCACGAATCGGGCAACACGGGGATCGACGTCTTCGTCGCCGACATGTCGTCGCAGACCGAGGTCCGGCGACTGGCCGGAGAGGTCCTCTCCGCCTACCCGCGCCTCGATGTACTGGTCAACAATGTCGGCGGGTTCTGGGCTCACCGTCACATGACCGCCGATGGTCTCGAGCACACCTTCGCTCTCAACCACCTGGCGCCATTCTTGCTAACCAACCTCCTGCTCGAACGGCTTATTGCCAGCACGGCGGCCCGTGTCGTCACGGTCTCGTCCGGGGCGCAGTCCATGGGCAAGGTCGACTTCGACGACCTGATGGGCGAAGAGGACTACTCCGGTCAACGGGCCTACAGCCAGTCGAAGCTGGCCAATGTGATGTTCACCTATGAACTCGCTAGACGCCTCGAAGGATCAGGCGTCACCGCGAATGTGCTTCACCCCAGTATGACCAACACCGCCCTCAGCGCCGAGGACCCCGCGCGCAAGATGGCCCCCATAGTCGCCGCCATGCGGCCATTCATGAGAACCCCCAAGAAAGGCGCAGACACCGTCGTCTACTTGGCTAGCTCCCCTGACGTGGAGGGAGTCACCGGCCGGTACTTCGCCAATCGCAAGGACAAGAAGTCCAACAAGTCGTCCTACGACAGAGCGACCACCGCCAGACTGTGGCAGGTCAGCGCGGGCCTAGTCGGCCTCCCGTTCGACGCCCAACCCGTTGTGGGATAGGAAGCCAACCCCACACGCCCGAGCTTCGCTCGGGCAGCACGCGGGAGTGCCGATCGGGTGCGGTCTCAGATCTGGGCGGTCCCGCAACAGAGCTGTTGATCTCGATCGATGGCACCTATGTAGATACGGGTTCGTATGGCCGATAATCGAAGTATGAGGAGAGCCGCTGCGTTCTTGGGCGTTGTTCTCATTGCAGCCTGCAGTGGTCACTCCCGACTCTCGCAAGCAATCGAAGATCTCGCCTTGCCAAACGAGTTCGTCGTAGTCGGCGAAGACCGCTACGGCCCTAGCACGCCCTTCGCTGGCGACCATCCTCACATAGACAGGTTCTACGCGTCCTTCGTCGACCCAGAGGCGTCATGCGCTTTGCTGCAAGAGTGGGCGGCCGACAGCGGCTTCGATGAGGCGGGAATGAACTGGTCGTCATGCGGCTATCGCCATTTCAATGGTTCCGACTGGATCGACATACAAATTGGCGAACCTCTAGAAGAGATACCAGTCGAGGGTTCCTTGAATCCGATTCTCGTCGACCTCGAGTATTCAGCACTCTTGTATGTTCGGGCGGGTCCTTAGCTGCCCTGGAGCGGCGCGCCGGACAATCGTTCTGAAAAGCGTTATGGAGGATCCAGTGACAAGTCCCACCGGAAGCCTGCACTGCCCTCCTTCGTGGCGCTAGCCCGACTGACCGCCGACAAGAAGGCGAAGCCGCAAAGGCCGAGGAACTCACCTGACGCGCGATAGAAGCGCGATGGACGCGCGATGGAATCGAGCCCAACACCAGGGGCCGCCCTTGCAGACGGCCCAGACCTGGCGTTTTTTTGTAGTCGGGACGGCCGGATTCGAACCGACGACCTCAGCGTCCCGAACGCTGCGCGCTACCAAGCTGCGCTACGTCCCGATTGAGCAGCCGATTGTATCGGGGACCGGACGCCACGCCAGATCGAAGTATCAGAGTTGTTCTGCGATCTGGATCGCGTTGAGGGCAGCGCCCTTGCGGAGATTGTCTCCCACCACCCAGAGACTGATCCCGCCCTTCTCACCCAGGGTCTCTCTGATCCGGCCCACCAGGACCGGGTCGATGCCTGCCGAATCAAGGGGTGTCGGCACCCGATCACTCCACACCTCGACACCAGGAGCTTCCTCCAGGACCGAAACCACTTCGTCAGAGCCGACATCACGGCCGAATCTCATCGTCGCTACTATCCCGTGCCCGGTCATCACAGGAACCCGGACACACGTTGGCTCCACCAGAAGATCGGGCGCGTCGAGAATCTTTCGTGACTCGTTGACGAGTTTCCACTCCTCGTCCGTGTACCCCTCCTCGGTGATCGATCCCGCCAGCGGAAGGACGTTGAAGCCAATAGGCCGGTCGTAGAGCTTGGGAAGCGGGTCCTCCCACCCACCTTCCATGAGAGCAGCAACATCGGGGCGAAGCCGGTCGATCTGCTCAACCAATTCGTTGACTCCCTGCTGCCCCGACCCGGAAACGGCCTGATAGGACACGGCTTCAACCGAGCGGAGACCCGCGGCCCGGTGCAACGGACCGGCGGCCATCGCCAGAGTCATCGTCGTGCAGTTGGGATTGGCGATGATCCCCTGGTGCTGCCCAATCGCGTCATCGTTCACCTGGGCGACTACGAGCGGAACGTCCGGGTCCATGCGAAACGCCGACGAGTTGTCGATGACGGTGGCTCCGGCGGAAGCGAATGATGGTGCGAAAGACCGAGACCGATCGCCCCCGGCAGAGAACAGGGCAATATCGACACCGTTGGGATCGGCCGATTCCAGATCCTCGACCGTGACATGGCCCCACTTGGACTCCACCTCGGTTCCCGCGGAACGCTGTGATGCCATCAGTCGGAGATCGGCAAGCGGGAAGTCACGTTCCTCGAGAATCGAGAGCATGGTCCGGCCCACGGCCCCTGTGGCACCGACGATCGCAACAACCCGGTCGGTCACAGAGATACCTCCTCGACTGAAGAGGGAGCAAGAGCCTGATGAAGTAGACGCATGACGCTGCCGCCCATTTCAGCAGGTACCCGGAAACAAGCAGCCTCTCCGTCACTATCAAGAGAGGCTTCTATGCCCGCGGATGCCAGTGTCTCCGCGCCGGTCTTCCCAATGCCCCTCACGTCAGTTCCGACCACCGACACAACTGCTTCTTCGCCGTCAACGCGGATGGCGAGACCGGCAATATTCATCGGGTCGGCGTCTTCTTCCACCATGGTTCCCGGCTCCGCTGTGAATGAGGAACGGACATGGATGGGGACCTGATGGGTCTGGGCGAATTCGATCGAGTGAGGCATGAGCACACCAGCACCAGCTTCGGCGAGGCGCAGCATGTTTTCGTATGTGATTCGATCGATCTTTCGCGCGTCGGGCACGACCCGTGGGTCGGCAAAGAAGACGCCGTCGACATCGGTGTAGATCTCACAAACCTCGGCGCCGAGGGTCGCTGCAAGGGCGACAGCGGTTGTGTCCGATCCCCCTCGCCCAAGAGTGGTCACTTCTCTGCGCTCCGCATCTACTCCCTGGAACCCTGCGACAATCACCACCTTGCCATTCGCAAGAGAATCCTTGACCCGCTCCCCCGTTATCTCGCGAATCCGGGCCTCGCCGTGTGAAGAGTCGGTGAGGACTCCAGCCTGGGAACCGGTGTACGAAACCGCAGGAATTCCCCGTTTGTCGAGAGCCATGGCCAGGAGAGCCATAGTTATCCGCTCCCCTGCCGTGAGAAGCATGTCCATCTCTCTCGGCGACGGCGTGTCCGTGATCTCGGCGGCCAGAGCAGCCAGTTCATCGGTTGTCTTTCCCATTGCCGACACGACGACAACGACGTCGGTGTCCGACCGTCGAGTGGCTTCGACTCGATCGGCCACAGCTGCGATTCTCCGGACGTCTGCCACCGAGGAACCGCCGTATTTTTGAACTACCACAGCCATGCCACCCACAGTTTGGAGCCTTTTGCCTCACAAGACGAACACTGAGGGGTGGTTGCCCCGACCTGAGGCCTAAAGTCGCGGCGCCATGACCGACAGACGTCAACGCCAAAAAGAACAGCGCGCCGCCAAGAAAGAGGCGGAGAAGAAGCAGGCCGCCCGCAAGGAGCTTGGCCGCCGGGTGGGCACAGGGCTTGGCTTTGGAGCCATCGTCATTGCGATATTCGCTGTTGGAGCCTTCTTCGGAGGCAGCAATGACGCACTGCCAGGAAGCTATGAAGGATTCCGCGCCCAACCGACTGCCTGTGGGGCGGACCAGCCTCCGCCCGAGGAGATCGTGCAGTTCGAAGAACCTGAGAACCAGGCAGACGTGACGGCATCGAACACCGTGATCGTCACCATCGCGACCTCTTGTGGCGAGATCGTCATGCAACTCGAACCTGCCGGATATCCCGAGACGGCCAACTCTTTTGTCTTCCTTGCCCGGGAAGGCTTCTACGACGGCCAGGTGTTCCATCGAATCGTCAGAGAATTTCGGATCTTCACTGGAGACCCCGAAGCCAACGGGACCGGAGGGCCCGGCTACACGATCGCAGACGAGTTCCCACCCGACGACTTTGTCTATGAGGTCGGTGCCGTTGCAATGCAGAACGTCGGCAAGGGCACTACCGGAAGCGAGTTCTTCATCGTCGTGGGCGAGGCGGCATCGGTTCTGAACCCGCAGTTCAACCTGCTCGGCACTCTGATCTCTGGCGAGGAAGCCCTTTCCCGAATGGCTGAGATCCCCACCGCTCTGAGACCTGGCTCGAGAGAAGACAGTCGTCCCCTGGAGACGGTGTACATCGAGAGCGTCACGATCGACGTAACCGGTTCTTGACGGTACAAGCCGCCATCATCGGGGGTAGGAACATCAATGGCGATAGACCTCCATTCCCACTCAACGGCGTCGGACGGCTCCGAGGAGCCTTCTCACCTGGTTGAGCTGGCCCTCGAGACGGGTCTGACTGCCCTTGCCCTGACCGATCACGACACCCTGGAGGGCATCGACGCTGCCCGAGCGGCAGCGGACGGCACCAGTCTTGAACTGATACCCGGCGTTGAACTGTCGCTTCAACACGACGCCGGAGGCATGCATCTCGTCGTCCTTTGGCTCGAACCCGGTGCAGGACCTCTCCAGGATCGTCTCGACTCCCTCCAGAAGGGTCGAAGGGCCCGCAACACCGCCATCGTGGAGCGGCTACGTGAGCTTGGAATGCAGCTCACAATCGAGGAAGTCGAAGAGGAGTCCGGCGGAGGCAGTGTTGGCCGTCCTCACATCGCTGCCGTCATGATCGAGAAGGGCTATGTGGAAACAGCGCCTGAGGCATTCGACCTCTGGCTTGGGACGGGCGGGGCGGCCTACGTTTCCCGGCCCCGGCTCGAACCCGAGGAGGCCATTGCACTGTCTCTCGAATCCGGTGCGGTTCCGATCCTCGCTCATCCCCACACCTTGAGCATCGATCGCGCCCATGAGATGGCCGAGCTCTTGGAGCGGCTCCGCTCCGCCGGCCTGATCGGGCTGGAGGCGGTCTACTCGAGCTACCACCAGCACGAGAGGGATGGCTACTCGGACCTCGCCCGCCGATTCGACCTGGTTCCCTCGGGAGGCAGCGACTTTCACGGGACCTACAAGCCAGGTCTCGACCTGGGCACCGGCTACAACGACCTGGTCGTCGCCGAGGACATCCTCGAAGAGCTCAGGCAACACATCGGAGCGCGATGAGCCGACCCCTCCGGATGGGCCCCGCCGCAGCGGTCGTCTCGGCGAGCGTCCTCCTCTCCAGACTCCTCGGGCTCGGCCGGGAAGCACTCCTGGCGTCTCTGATCGGAGTCAACGCAGAAGGCGATCTCTACCGCCAGGCGTTCCTACTCCCCGACTTTCTCAACTATCTCCTCGCCGGCGCCTTCCTGACCATCACCCTGATCCCGATTCTCAGCCGTCACGTAGAGGAAGGTGACTCTGATGCCGTGAACAGGGCTTTCACCTCGGTTTTCCGCTTCGTCGGCATCGCGGTTCTGATAATCACCGTGCTCATGTGGATCGGCGCAGGGCCTCTTGTCTCTTTGCTCTTCCCCGAGACCGTCGACCACGCCCGACTCGTGTCGCTGACCCGACTGGCACTGCCGGCCCAGGTCTTCCTCGTGCTCGGCGCGTTGCTGATGGCAGTCCAGTACACGCATCGTCGCTTTGTGTTCCCGGCGATGGCCCCGCTGATCTACAACATCGCGATCATCGGCGGTGGCCTGATCGGCGCCGCCATGGGTGAAGCATCGCCCGAGGCTTTCATCTTGGGAGCGGTCATCGGCTCTGCAATCGGCAACTTCGGGCTTCAGTGGTTTGGCGCGAGGGGCACCGGGACCCGCCTGGTACGGGTGCCACGCGGAGAGTCTTCGGTCAAGGAGTACCTGCTCCTCGCCCTGCCGCTGATGTTGGGTCAGTCAATCGCGGTACTCGACGAGCAGTTCGTCCGGATCTTTGCCCAGATCGAGGAGGGCGCCACCTCGGCTCTGGCCTTCGCCAGACAGCTCAACATGGTCCCTGTCGGGGTCATCGCCCAGGCCGCAGGAGTGGCGGCATTCCCGTTCATGGCCCGCCTCTGGGCCCGGGGTGACAACAAGGGCCTGATCGAGACTACAGGGCGGGCCGCCCGCAACACCCTGTTCGTTGCCGCGGCTGCGATGGCGGCCCTGATCGTGGTCGCCCAACCCCTGGTGAGAGTGCTTTATCAGTACGGGGAGTTCTCCTCATCGGATTCGGTGCTGGTAGCCAGCCTGCTCACCATCTACGCCTTCTCCATCCCTGCCTGGGGGGTACAGGCGATCCTCTCGCGGCACTTCTATGCGAAACGTCGCATGTGGACACCGGTCCTGATCGGCACTGCCGGCACCCTCATCGCAATCCCGGTCTGGATCGGCCTATATCGCGCCATGGGTGTCGAGGGTTTCGCACTCGCATCGGTGCTCGTGATCAGTTCCTATGCCTTAGCTCTGATCGTGGCCTGGGGCTACGACTCTGGTTGGGCGGCCGTGCGGAGACTCCTGCCATCACTGGTCAGAGGCCTGATCTCAGCCGGTGTTGCCATCCTTGTCGGGCTGCCTCTGGTCAACCTCGTCCTTGGATCCGGTGACATCACTGTCCTACGAGGTCTTGGCGCCGCATCCCTGGGAGCCATCAGTGCTCTGGCAGGATTCCTTGGAGTGGCGTACCTCTTGAAGTCACCCGAGCTTGACGAAGTGAGGCGGCGTCGCTCCTAGAACAACCCGCCGGCTTCGAGCGGAGTATCAGGTTCCTCGGGGTGGATCGCACGCATCCAGGCGGAGAGACCGGATTCAGACTTTGGCCGTCCCTCCCGGGCCACCCGCTCATCCTGGGCAATGCGGTCGAGAACGACGGCGATGACAGCCGCTTCGAATTCTCCTGCGCCACCTCGAATCTCGATTCCGTCACTCATAAGGAAGTTCCACCAGTTCTATCAACGTACCACCGAGGTCAGAGGGGTGGACAAATGCGATCCTGGTGCCTCGACCCCCGCTTCGAGGAAACTCGTCGACAAGTTGGGCTCCCTGTTCCTTGAGGTGGTCGAGTGCTGAGTCAATCGAGGCTACGGCGTAGGCGACGTGGTGAAGACCCTCACCATGTCGCTCCAGAAACCTGCCGACCGGGGTATCCGGCCCGAGTGGCTGAAGCAACTGAACAAATGAGCCTCCGAGGGGGATCATTGCCTCCTCGACACCTTGCTCAGCCACCTCTTCTCTGTATAGAGGCTCCACCTGATACCGGTTGCGATAGTCGGAGAGGGATTTGTCCAGATCGTGCACTGCGATCGCTACATGGTCGAGATTTATCAACTTCACCATCGCGAGGCTATTGCGGTACGCGGTTGATGTCATCCAGCGGCCGGTAGCATTTGGAACGTGGAGGTCTTATGAAGAACTCGGTGATCACTGGCATCGCCCGCACACCCATCGGCAAGTACGGCGGAGCGCTGGCCCCGATGCGGGCAGTAGAGCTGGGCGGCGCAGCCATCGCCGCAGCGGTTGAACGGTCGGGAGTCGACCCCGCCTCGATCGATGAGGTGCTGTTCGGCCAGGTGCTTCAGGCAGGGGAAGGCCAGATAACGGCCCGTCAGGCAGCTGTCGCCGGGGGGCTTCCCATGACCGTTCCGTCTGTCACTATCAACAAGGTTTGTTTGTCCGGAATGTCCGCCATCGGCCTTGCCGATCGATCGATCAGAGTCGGCGACTCCAAGTTTGTGATGACCGGCGGCATGGAAAGCATGAGCAATGGCCCTCACGTCGTCCGAGAAGTTCGTTGGGGTGCCCGCATCGGCGATGTGGCAATGGTCGATGTCATGCAGCATGACGGTCTCTTCTGCGCCTTCGACCACTGCACCATGGGCGAGTCATCGGATCACAAGAACGAGCGGCTAGGGATCGGACGCCTCGAACAGGACGAATGGAGTGTGAGAAGCCACGAACGTGCTCAGGCCGCAACCGACAGTGGCCTTTTCGCCAAAGAGATCGTCCCGGTGACTGTGCCGCAGCGTCGCGGCGATCCCGTCGTCGTCGATACCGACGAAGGCATCCGTCCCGACTCAACGGTCGAATCGCTGGGGAAGCTGAGGACTGCGTTCGTCTCCGGAGGAACAATCACAGCCGGCAACGCCTCCCAAATCTCGGATGGCGCAGCGGCAGTGATGGTGGCCGACCGGGAGGCTGCAGAAGCCTCGGGCTCGCCGATCATCGCCGAGATCCTCTCGTACGGTCAGATCGGTGGTGTCGATGCGACCCTCCACGAAAGACCGGCAGAAGCACTGCAGGTCGCCCTGAAGAAGGCGGGGCTGGAAGCATCCGCGCTCGACCTGGTCGAGATCAACGAGGCGTACGCCGCCGTTTCCCTGTGGTCGGCTCGCATGTTGGATCTGCCTGATGACAGGGTCAACGTCAACGGTGGGGCGGTCGCCCTCGGACACCCTCTCGGTGCAACCGGGGCCCGGATCGTTGTGACCCTTGTCAATGCTCTCTGGGAGAGGGGCGGCGGCGTCGGAGCCGCGACCCTCTGTGGAGGCGGCGGCCAGGGCGACGCGATCATCATCAAGGTTGGCGACTGATGGCTGAGCCGATCGAGCGCAATCTGGGTCTCGACCTCGTCCGTGTCACCGAAACAGCTGCGATGGGAGCCGGCCGATGGCTGGGGCGTGGTGACAAGGAGGCAGCGGACCAGGCAGCCGTCGACGGGATGCGTCTTCACCTCTCCACGCTCGCGATCGACGGCCTCGTGATAATCGGAGAGGGCGAAAAGGACAAGGCCCCGATGCTCTACAACGGCGAGAAGCTGGGCACGGGCAGAGGGATGGTCGTCGATGTCGCTGTCGACCCTGTCGACGGGACCACGCTCACCGCCGCCGGGATCCCGGGAGCTATTGCTGTGATAGCCCTCGCCGAGGGCCGGGGCAGCATGTATGCGCCCGGCTCGCTTGTCTACATGGACAAGATCGCCGTCGGACCAGAAGCGGCAGGTGTCGTTGACCTCGAAGCCCCGGTCGAGCACAACCTGAAACAGGTTGCCAAGGCCAAGGGCAAGGACATGAACGACCTCCGTGTTCTGATCCTGGATCGCCCCCGTAATCAGCGATTCGTCGATGGTGTCCGTGAGGCAGGCGCCAGGATCTCCCTGATTCGAGACGGGGACGTTGCCGGGGCAATTGCAACAGCCCAGGACGAAACCGCGGCGGACGTCTTGCTTGGCATCGGTGGGTCACCCGAGGCTGTCCTCTCTGCTGCCGCCCTTCTCTGCATGGGTGGGGAGATCCAGTGCAAGCTGTGGCCCCGTGACGACGATGAGCGTCAGTACGCCATCGACGCCGGCCTCGATCTGGAACAGGTGATGTCGTCACAGGATCTGGTGTCATCGGACAACGTCTTCTTCGCAGCAACGGGGATCACCGGCGGGGAGTACCTGGGATCGGTGGAATTCAGGGGACATCAGGTGGTGACCCACTCGGTCATCATGCGCTCCCGAACTGGCTCGATCCGCTACATGGACGCATATCACGACCTGGCACGTCTCCGCGAGATCTCGGCCGCAACGTTGGACTAGCCGGATAGACCGGAACGTCGCCAGGTCCAGGTGACCCAGCCCGCGGCAACCACGACCGCACCTACTCCGATGGCGCGGACCAGGATCCCGGTGACGTCAGCGACACCGATCATGACCGAGAGGAGCAGCGTGATACCCATAGCGGCGATGCCGGCAGCGAGAGCTCTGCCGACGACATGAGTCGGGTCGGCAGGACGCGACCTGAAAGTGAGCGAAGCCGCCCCGAACTCGACCATCAACACAATCAACAACGCCGACACCCAGATCGGGATCGTCAGGTCAGCCGGGAGGGTGGCATCAACGCCCACCCTGGTCACAAACGCGACTGCTGCCGCGGTGATAGAGCCTCTGATGCCAAACACAAGGCCAATCACCAGCACGGCGACGCCGGTCCACCCGACCAGCGCCACGATTCCCGATCCCTCACCAGAGGGAGTCGACGCGGCGAGACCGACGGCCAACAGCACCGAAACGGCCGCGCTCAGCCGAGCCGCTGTCGCCATGACGTCCTCCACTGGGCAAGATGTCTGAGGGGCACATCAGGCGGATCGATCGATCGCCACAGTGTCACCGGGATGCCTTCGGTCAGAAGCCGGTCACGCAACCGGTCGCGCTCCAGTGCCCATATTCGACGGCCAAGGGATCTGGCCTCCCCACCGGGAGGGGGCAACAGATCTCTCATGTCCAACTCGACCACCGAGATATCCACCCCTGATCGCCGAACCGCGTGGATCATCCCGGCGAGATGGAGGTCCATGAGGGGGGTTAGCGCGAGCACCATCGATGGGCGCCGGGCAGCACGCGTCAACGCACGTTCGGCCGCCTCCCACAGGACCTCGCCCGGCTCGACGCTCATCAACTGTTCGACCAGACGCCGGCGATGGGCCTCGCCCATTCCGGGATAGACCCAGCGACACATCCCATCGAGGGTGATCAGTCCGAGACGGTGATGGCGACGGGCATGAGAGTGCAAAAGGGCGGCAGCCATTCGGACCGACCTGTCGACAAGCACTTCCAAACCCGTTCCCGATTCGACCTGGGCGTCGACCAGCAACAGGAGGTCACCGTTTCGCTCCGGGTGCCGCTCATTGACCCATAAGCTCTGGGCCCGTGACGACACCCGCCAGTTGAGCGTCCTCGGGTCGTCGCCAGGTTGATACGCCCTGAGGTCGGCGAACTCCGAACCGGCCCCCCTATGACTGGACACCAGATCGCCTACGTGCAAGTTCGTCTCCAGCGGTTCCAACAGAGTCTTGAGGGCTTGCTCTTCGGGGACTACCACCACTCGCTTCGTCACTGGGCTCCGGTAGCGGAGGTCGAAAAGCCCCAGCGGGGATTCCATGTAGACGGTTGCCGGACCGATTCGTCCCCGGCCCCAGGCCGAAGCCGAAAGCGTGACATCAAGACGAGCCAGTTCGTCAATCGAGCTAATCAGGACAGTTGATGTTCCGATCCGCTTTCCGCCATGAACGGACTCGATCGACAACCCATCCAGGCCAAGGTCGACATAGGTTCGCCCAACGGGAGCGTCCACAGCCACGGTGATCTCCACGGTTGCCTCGCCGTGCTCGACCATGGACTCCGGTGCAGACTCCACTGTCAGCTCGAGCTGAGGTGAGACCCCACCTGCCAGACCGACGACGCCAAGCACCAGCATGGGCACCGCAAGCAACGCCGGGGCCGGGTCTCCGACCGCGAGTGCGATCACCAGGCCAACAACACCGGCCGTCACGTAGGCCCTCAGTCTGGAGCTGGGATAACCGGTCACGGCATGTGGTCGGTGGGAAGCGCGGGAGGTGTAGGCACCGATTCGAGGACTTCCTCGACGACCCTCTCCTCGCTGAGCTCCTGTGCCCAGAACTCGGGGCGAAGGATCAGCCGATGAGCCAGGCACGGGATCGCCACTTCCTGAACGTCATCGGGCAGCACGTAGCTTCGACCTGCGATGGCGGCCCGGGCTCGCGCGATCTTCATCAGCGCAAGGGAGCCGCGGGGGCTGGCGCCTACGCGAACACGACCCGACGCTCGTGTTGCCGAGACCAGGTCCACCATGTACTTGCCCACCGACTCCGAGACGTGGACGGTCTCGACGAGTTGTTGCATCTCGATGAGCAAAGCGTGGCTAACAACTGTGTCGAGTTCGACCTCGTCTGTTCCACGTCGTGCCCGGCGGTTGAGAATCTCAAACTCGTCGTCGCCGTCGGGGTATCCGAGACGAACCCGGACCAGGAATCGATCTATCTGGGCCTCAGGCAGCGGATAGGTGCCCTCATACTCGATGGGGTTCTGGGTGGCCACCACCAGGAATGGTGGGCCGAGACGCCTGCTTACGCCATCGACCGTCACCTGCCGCTCCTGCATCGCCTCGAGGAGGGCCGCCTGGGTCTTGGCAGGAGACCGGTTGATCTCGTCGGCAAGGAGGAGATTGGAGAACACCGGGCCCGCTCTGAACTCGGGCTGGCCGGTGGACGGGTCGAGAACCATCGAGCCGGTGATGTCCATCGGCATCAAGTCAGGAGTGAACTGAACCCGGGAGAACTGAAGGTCGGAGGCTGCCGCAAAGGATCTGGCCAGTAGCGTCTTGGCCAAACCCGGCAAGTCTTCGATCAAGACATGACCGTCGGCGAGAAGAGCCATTAGGACCAACTCAAGAGAATCCCTTTTGCCGATCACAGCCTTCTCGACCTCATCGAGGAGGCGAGTCGCAACCTCTCCAACCCTGGAAGCGTCAGTCAGAGGCATGGTCACAGGTTCTCCAATCTCGTGATCAGTCTCTCGAGTTCTTTGGATTCAGGCGCCTCGTCGGAGGCACTCATCAGCCATCGCCAGCTCTCCTCCCCAATCTGCTCCACTGCGGCCGGCGAGTCGAGAGGGATCCCGCGGCGTCTGAGCCGATGGTTCGCGATGCCAGTCAGCATCGGCCGGAGTCTTCGCTCGGGGCTCATGTATCCGGACAGGGCATCCACGGTCGCCAGTTCTGTCGCCGAAACGGTTCGGGGGAGCCGGGCTTTTTCGGGAGGGTCGAAGTCGAACAGGGGAGGGACAAAGACATCGGTCCTGCCCGGTATCTCACGAAGCTGCCAAACCAGCAGAGCGAGCAGGAGCAACTCCCACGCCAGCAATTCCTGGGTCTGGCTTAGCTGGAGCAGAAGGAAGGCTGCGGCGACTCCCGCCAATAGCGCCTGGACAATGAGCCGGATCAATCGTCCATCTCCTCGGCCAGTCGGTCCTTCGCTGCTCTCGCCTCATCCGCTTCGTCGCCCGTGGGCTCGATGAGCCCGTAACGAGCATCGGCATGACGGGTCGACAGAGTGTCGATGTCCGACCGCTCCAGACTGAGCTCGGTTCCGACTCGTCTGGCGTGCCGCCCTGCAGTCTCGCTCGAGGATCGGGCCACGCCTCGACTAGAGCTGTCGTCCTCGAACTCGGCGTACGTGTTGAGGATCTGCGATCTCGGGTCGTCGCTGAGCCGACGGGGGCGGGGCAGTGCAGCAACTGGAACACGGGCCGCTGTCTCCCCACCACCGACCTCGGGCTCGGAGAACGGATCCGGGGAAGACCGAATCGACAGGCCGATTCGGGTCAATGCCGCAGCCATCACGGCGGCCAGGAGAATACTGATCACCCAGCCGAGCGATGTCCCTCCCGATCCGCCACTCGGCTCTGCCACCACCTCGGAGCTCTCGGTACCAAAACCGTCAACCAAGGCCGACTGCGCGAACGGTCTGAGCCACCGGAGGGCAACGATGAAGATGACCATGCCGAGAACGAACAGGAGGAGGTTCCGGCCTCGTCTCCTCTCCGGGAGCTCAGATGGCCGCAAACCGAGTGCCAACAGGACCGCGCCCACAACGGCCGCGATGAGGATGATCCAGGCCATGATCGGGGTCAGGTCGACATCAGCCCGAAAGGACACGTCCAGCCATGGCTCATCACCCCGGCCAGGTCGGGAACTCGAGGCCACTGCAACAATGAAGCCAAGGCCGACAATGGCGATCGAGGCGGTCACCATCGAGATGATCCGACGACTGCGGCTCACGTCTGCCTTCCGAGGTGCTCGCCGCGGAGCAATCGATCGGAGATCTCTACCGCTTCGAGAAGAGAATGGGCAACGGGAGCGTTCATAGCCTCGAGCGTTGGCAAATGATGCGATCCACCGTCATATAGAACCACGCGGGATCCGACCTGTCTCGCGGCGACTGCGTCGTCGGGGGTATCCCCAATGACCACTACGTGCGCCGGGTCGAGATGGCTCTTGCTCAAATGCTCATAGAGGTGAGCTGCCTTCAGGCCACCCGTGGCCGACTCCAACCCGGCTATCGAGCTGAAACGACTCTCGATTCCGCGAGAGCTGACCATCTCCAGGAGCTCATCGTGGGGCGACATCGAGAGGACCGACTGGGACCACTTCATTGTCTCCACCTTGTCGATAGCTTGGAGGGAGTCGACGGTGAGGTTTGCGGCGGGCACTCTCCTGAAATACTCATCGTGGAAGGTTTTGTTCAGTGTCTCCCATTCCATGTCGGACACAGGGCGAGCGAAGAGGGAGTCGTAGAAGGCGCGGACCGGGCGTGTGAAGTGGTCTCGATACTGCTCCTCGACTATCGGGTCCAGTCCGTACTGAGCGATTCCCCGATTCAACGACTCGATTACCACGCTCAAGTCATCGAGCAGGGTGCCGTTCCAGTCCCAGACGATGTGAAGGCCATCCACCGCCGTGAGCCTACGATTTGTGTGCAGTGGTGCGCGCTATGCGCGCACCACTGCACACGAAGTCAGAGTTCGGAGCGGCCGATGAGAGCCCGGCCGACAGTCAGTTCGTCGGCGTAGTCGAGGTCACCACCCACCGGCAGACCGGCCGCGAGCCTGGTCACCCGCACGCCGAGTGGCTTGAACTCACGAGCGATGTACATGGCGGTGGCATCCCCCTCCACCGTCGGGTTGGTGGCAACGATCAGCTCGCTGATTCCTTCAGGTTCGAGCCGGACGCTCAACTCCTCAAAGCGCAGCTGACCAGGGCCAATGCCGTTGATCGGTGAGAGCGAGCCGCCCAGCACGTGATAGCGACCCCGGAACTCCTGTGTCTGTTCGACGACGACTACATCCTGTGGTCGTTCCACGACACAGACGATCGAGGTATCGCGACGCCCGTCACGACAGATCTGGCACTCCTCACCTGAGGCGACGTTGAAACAGCGTTGACAGAGGGAAACCTGGCTGCGCATATCTGTGATGGCGGCCGCGAGGCGCTGCGCATCGGCTTCTTCGACGGCAAGAAGATGAAACGCGAGTCTCTGTGCCGACTTCTGACCTACGCCGGGAAGACGAGAAAGCTCATCGATCAGTCGCTGGACCGGTCCCTCGAACATCAACCGAGAAGACCGCCGAGGCCCATATCTCCGGTCAGACCCCCCAGCTGCTGTGAAGCGGCACCGTTTGCCGCGTCCATCGCCTGTCTGACAGCCGCAACCACCAGATCCTGAAGCATCTCTACATCGTCGGGGTCGACGACCTCTGATGAGATCGAGACATCGACCAATTCCTGGGCGCCCGTGACCCTTGCTGTGACCATTCCGCCACCAGCAGATCCTTCGAACACCTGCTCGGCCAGGTCGGCCTGAGCTTCGGCCAGTTGCTGTTGCATCTTCTGCGCCTGCTGCATGATCTGACGCATGTCGGGCTGTTGATTCATGAGTGAGAGGGTAACTGGGACCTGAGACAGATCAGCCGTCCTCGATCACCTCCGCACCGAGCTCGTTTTGAAGAAGAGTCGTTGGGTCGGTCGAACCGGCCGGGCGGTCCTCTAGTTGGGCGATGTCAATGGTCGGATCGGTCGCGGTGGCATCGAGTGCGCCTTCGCGAAGACGGAACTGAACCCTGACCGGTGTCCCGAGAAGGTCGCCGGCCCTGGTCGCCACGATGCTCGAAACGGCGTCATCGCTGGTGATGCTTTGAAGATGGAAGTCATGGGCCAGTTCGAGGATGATCGTGTCCCCCTCGACCGCAGCCGGCACCGCTTCGCGAAACAACGCCCAGCGTCTGGTTCCCAGGACATCGTGTAGTGATCCGAAGAGACCCGGCCAGACCGACTGCAACTGCTCGAAGGAGATATCGATGCCACTCGCCGCTGCGGATTTTTCAACAATCTCCTCTGTCTTCTGCTCCTCACCCGAGGCCTTGGCCGGAGGCGGGATATCGACAGACGTCTCCGGCGCAGCAGCGGGACGGCTCATCAGACGTTCAACCTTCTCGACGCGTGAGAGGAGCCCCGCGGCGTCGAGCGAAGTCTCGGGGCGGGTCAGCTTGATCAAAGCAAGCTCGGTCATCAGCCGCTCCTCGCGACCCTCGCGCAGCCTCACCAGAGCTTCTCCTAGGAGGTCGACGGCGCGTAACACGTCGGTCGCGGGGATCATGCCGGCAGCCTTGCGCCACGCCTCGTAGATCTCTGGCGGCTCGTCTGCAATCTCGGCGAGGTTCGGCGCGTAGTGGGCGAGGAAGGCGCCACGGAAGAAGGCAATTGACTCGGCGACAAACCGCCGCAGGTCGACTCCCTCCGCTGCGAGCTCGGCGACGAGCTCAAGGACGTCTTTGGCGTCCTGAGCTGCGGTCGCCTCGGCGAGACGCATGAATGCCTCAGAGTCGGCAAGCCCCAGTGCCCGACGCACACCTGCCACATCGACCGAGCCAGCCCCCAGCGCCGAAACCTGCTCCAGAAGAGAAAGTGAGTCCCGCACCGAGCCACCGGCGTGACGGGAGATTGCGATCAGTGCGGCAGGATCGGTCTGGTAGCCCTCCCGATCAGAAATGACGCTGAGATGGCCGGCCAGTTCCTCGATGGGAACCGGATGGAAGTCGAAACGCTGAGTTCGGCTTCGGATCGTGTCGAGCAGCTTGTAGGGCTCAGTGGTGGCAAGGACGAAGTGGACGTTTTCTGGCGGTTCCTCCAGCGTCTTGAGCAATGCATTGCCTGCTGCCTTCGACAGCATGTGGGCTTCGTCGAGCACGAACACCCGCTTTGACGTCGCGACCGACGCCACTGTTGTGACACTGACCTTGATGTCCCGGATGTCATCGATCGAGTTGTGAGATGCCGCGTCGAGCTCGAGAACATCCAGCGATGAGCCCTCGGTGATCGCCACGCAGCTGGCGCACTCGTTGCACGGCCCACCGGCGGGCTCCCTGTTCTCACAGTTGAGCGCCTTGGCCAGAATCCGCGCTGTCGTCGTCTTGCCGGTGCCACGTGGACCGGCGAAGAGATAGGCGTGAGCGACCTTGCCATCGGCGATTTCCCGGACAAGCGTTGTCGTGACATGACCCTGCCCGATGACGTCGTCGAAGGTCTGCGGGCGGTACTTTCGATAGAGGGCCTGATACTCCACTGAGCGCCACAGTACCGGCGTTGTGTGACCGTTTCTAAGCGACCTTTTGCGTGTGCAGTGGTGCGCGCATAGCGCGCACCACTGCACACGCAGGTAATCGCTTCGGTTAAAGGGCGAAGCCGTCGATACTTGCCCTCGTGACTCAACACTTAGTCGAAGAGTCGGCCACAGGCGCGGCCGAGGCACCGCCTGCGGTATGGGCCAAGGGATTGGTGCGCAAGTTCGGTAAAACGGTTGCCGTCGACCATGTTGATCTCTCCATCCAGGCAGGCGAGTTCTATGGCTTGCTCGGTCAGAACGGGGCTGGGAAGACCACGACGATCAAGTCCATCGTCGGTCTGCTCAGACCCGACGAAGGCACGGTCGGCCTCGGGCAGTTCGACACGTGGAAGAACCCGGTCGACGTCAAGGCCCGGATGGGCGTCCTACCGGAGGAATTCAACCTCTACGAACGTCTGACCGGCGCCGAGCTCCTCGACTTCACCGCAGCGATGCACGGGCTCGACCGTGCCGAGGCCTCTCGTCGTAGAAATGATCTTCTCGAACTGCTCGATCTCGGCGATGTCGGGTCCAAGGTTGTCGGTGACTACTCCCGCGGCATGAGAAAGAAGGTGGCTCTCGGAGCCGCCATCATCCATCGCCCTCCGGTTCTGTTTCTGGACGAGCCCTTCGAAGGTGTCGACGCCGTCTCCGCAAGGCTCATCCGCAATCTCCTCCAGACGGCTGCACAGAGCGGGACCACAATCATCTTCTCTTCTCACGAGATGCATCTAGTCGAGAAGCTCTGCACCCGGATCGGGATCATGGTCGAGGGCCGTCTGACCATCGAGGAGACGCCAGACGGGTTGTGCAAGCTCATGGGCGTCGACAACGTCGAAGACGCCTTCATTGCCGCAGTCGGCGGCAAGACACCGGGTGATACCTCTTGGTACGTCTCCTAGTCGGTCTCAAAGCCCGACTCACCTGGAACGGCGTCCGAACCGACGTCCAGCGTCGTTTCGGGCTTCCAATCGCGACAATTCTCCTCGGATGGGGCGGTTGGTGGCTGGCCAATGCCCATTACGACACAGCTCAGACCCTGGCCAACCGGAGTCCGGCGGCATTCACCGAGTACATGGGATGGGCAGCGCTATTCACCTTCCTGGTCTGGGTGACCCTTCCGGTCATCATCTTCCCTCTGGACGAGAACCTCGACCCTCAACAACTGGCCGTCCTCCCGATCCGGCCAAACCAGATGGTCGCCGGTCTGGTGGCAGCAAGCTTCGTCGCAGCGTCGACGATCGTCCCGGTTCTGCTGTTGACATCCAACGCGGCCGTGGTCTCCGGGGGATGGTGGATGATCCTTCCGGCATCACTCGTCTTTCTGGCGCTGCTGGCCACCGGAGGCCAGCTGTTCTCGGCGACAATCTCTGCGATCCTGCGCACGCGACGGGGCCGGGACATCGCCACATTCCTTGTGCTTGGCATCGCGGCCGGCTCCTTCTTCATCTACAGAGCGGTTAGCCAGACAATTCAAGATGTTGGCCTGATCCGAGCCGCGATTGATCACCCCATCACCGATTTGGCCCTTCTAATCCCGCCTGTGGCCGCACAAAAGGCGATCGTCGACGCGGCATCTGGTCAGCCGCTGTCGGCGCTTCTGGCTCTGTTCGTCTCAGTCGCGTGGCTCGCGGTCTTCGCCGTCCTTTGGCGACGTCTGATCGGCTGGCTGCTCGTAACTCCAGAACAGCGAGCCAAGCCCGCCGCCCGCTCCAGAAAGGGAGGGATGGCGACGCGGCCCTGGGGAGTCATCCCGACGCTGGCACGAAAGGAGTTTCGCTTCTACGTCCGCGACCCGAGACAAAGACTGGTTTGGACCGGGACAGTCATCTTTGTAGGCCTGGCAGTCGCCGGTGTCGTGATGAACACCACAGGGCTCTTCGACGTCCGCGGCCGTGCATGGGCACCGCTGTTAGCTCCGATTCTCGTGTTGTTTGTTGGCCTCCCGATCGCGCTCAATCTCTTTGGCTGGGAACGGAACGCTGCGTCGTATCTGTTCGTGCTCCCGGTGAAGCCCCATCAACTATTGCTCGGTAAGAACATGGCCGTTGGCACCGCCCTCGCAATCGAGACCGCTCTTCTGACCATCGGATTGACGCTGTTCACCGGCCAACTGCGCTGGGTCTATATGGTCGTGCCACTGACGGTTGCCGCGATCGGCTGTCAGATGGCGGTGGGAAATCTGATCTCAGTGTTGACACCACTGAGACTGCCCCGGGAAGGAACTGACGTGTTCGCCCAGTCCACGGAGCAGGGTTGTCTGGCCATTGTCAGCCAGACCGCTTCCTTTTTCATGATCGGGCTGCTCCTGATCCCACCCGCTTCGATGATGGTGCTGACAGTTGACTACGGGGAAGTCATAGAACCCTGGGTCACGACTCTCTTCGCGATCTTCTGGGGACTGGGTCTCTACCTGATTTCACTGTTCATCTCAAGCCGGCTATTGAAGCGTCGCATGCCCGAGGTTCTTGCCTGGGTCCAGGTGGTCTGAGCCGGTATCCGGACCGCGGCCCGGCTAATTCGCCAACCAGTCGCCGGGGTGGATAGCCTCACGTCTGCCCATGGGAGAGCCATCGCCTCGGCCAGGACTATTTCGGCGCGGCCGCCCATTTCCATCATGGGTCGAAACCACCGTTCGGCTCACCCTCACGCTGCTCTTTCTCTACATGTTCCTCGTCGGAGTCAAGTCTCTGGAGAAGGGAATCAGCGCTCTCGGGTCGGACTTCGTAGACCAGGTTTTCGACTCCATCGCCAATCCAATCGCCGGTCTTGCAGCAGGTGTCCTTGCCACAGTCCTGGTCCAGTCGTCGTCGGTCACGACGGCGACGATCGTTGGGCTGGTGGGTGCCGGGGTCCTGCCTGTCGAGAGCGCCGTCCCCATGGTCATGGGCGCAAACATCGGAACCACCGTCACAAACACGCTCGCGTCGCTGGGCCACCTCAGACAGGGCCCATATTTCCAGAGAGCCTTCGCCGCAGCAACGATGCACGACTACTTCAACCTGATGAGTGTGGCGATCATCCTGCCACTGGAAGTCGCCTTTGGCCTGGTGACGAAACTTGCGAACAGGGCCGCGGATACGCTCTCGGGAAGGCTTCCGGAAGTCAGCGGCGATAGCCCGGTCAAGGACGCCATCTCGGCACCCGTAAACGGGATCAAGGACGCTATTGAGTCACTGGGCTGGGGCAGTGTGGAAGGGCCAATCCTCCTGATCCTCGGGCTCTCGCTGATCTTCCTTGCCCTATGGGCGATCACCCGTCAGATGAAGGCAGTGATGTCGGGTCGCATCGAGAATGCGATCAACGGCATCTTGAGCAAGGGCGCCGGGGCAGCGGCAATGCTGGTAGGGATGCTGATGACCATTGCTGTCCAAAGCTCGAGCATCACGACGTCGATCATGGTTCCCCTGGTGGCCGCGGGTGTCCTCACGTTGACCAATGCTTTCCCGGTGACGTTGGGCGCCAACCTCGGCACCACGGTCACCGCGCTACTCGCCTCCGTGGCCACCGATTCACCAGACGCCCTCGTCATCGCGTTGGCTCATGTGGTCTTCAACGTCCTTGGGATCCTCATCTTCTACCCGTTCCCGAGAGTGAGACGAATCCCGTTGCTCCTGGCCCAGAGGACCGCGGAAACCGCAGTGGAGCACAAATCCCTCGTCGCGGTCTATGTCATAGGTCTGTTCATCATCACCCCGATCGTCGTACTGTTAATTGCCTAGGAGGGATCCATGTTCTCCATATTCAGAGATGCCGACCAACTAGAACACGTCGAGGATCAACTCGACACGATGCTCAACGGAGGTCGGCACATGTTCGACCTGGCCAGCGACGCCATCTTCGGCATCCAGCCGGTCGAGGCCGTTCAAGAGGAGTTGTGGGGCCTGGACAAGGAGCTGAACAAGACCGAACGCGCCATCCGCAGGGAACTGATGGTTCACGGCACGGTTCGCGGCGCTGAGGTCGATCAGGGGCTGATGCTGGCCTATATGTCTGTGGCAAAAGACATGGAGCGGATCGGCGACTACTGCAAGAACATCTGGGATCTGGCGCACACCGGGGTCCGACTGGGTAACTCCCCCGACACAGCAGAATTGAAGAAGCATGCCTCTGAGGTGGCTCGACTGCTGGCCACGGGCACTGAAGCCTTTGTCAGCGACGACTTCGAAGCCGTACATGACCTGATTCCGAGCATTCAGGACAACGAGTCGCAATACGACAAGCTCGTTCATAAGTACGTCATGTCGGATGAGGCCGGTTCGGTTGCAGCGCCCAGAGCCCTGTTCTTCCGCTACCTGAAGAGGATCAGCGCCCACTTATCCAACGTGTTGAGCTCGGTCGTGATGCCGGTTGATCGGCTCGACTTCTACAAGGAATCGAAAGCCATAGACGCGGAGCCGGACTGACTTCGAAACCGGCCCCGGGTCGCTCATAGGATGTGCTGACCGACCAGGCACACCCCCAGAATGACCCTTCCGACAGCAAATCTCACACCCAACGCTCGAGCAGTGTTGGATCGCCGGTATTTGCTCAAAGACGATGCCGGCCAGCCGATCGAATCGGCCGAAGACATGTTTCTGCGTGTCGCCGGAAATATCGGTTCTGCAGAAGCACTGTGGGGCGAGGACCCCGACCCCTGGATTGACTCTTTCTATCGGGCGATGGTGTCACTCGACTTCCTCCCCAACTCACCGACTCTGATGAACGCAGGGCGAGACCTCCAGCAACTGGCGGCATGTTTCGTGCTCCCAATGGAGGATTCTCTCGATTCCATATTCGATACCTTGAAGCTCACCGCCAAGATCCACCAGTCAGGTGGTGGCACCGGCTTCTCCTTCTCGCGTCTCAGGCCTAGAGGCGACATCGTCAAAACCACACGTGGAGTCTCCTCGGGACCTGTCTCGTTCCTCGAGGTCTACGACTCGGCCACCGAGCACATCAAACAGGGTTCATTCCGCCGTGGCGCCAACATGGGAATTCTCGACGTAACTCACCCCGACATCATGGAGTTCGTCAACTCCAAGAATGAGGGAGGAATCACCAACTTCAACATCTCGGTCGGAGTGACCGAAGGGTGGATGCAAAAGGCGGCCGAGGGCTCGAACTACACCCTCGTCAACCCGCGCGATGGTGAACCAGCAGGAGAGCTGAGCGCCGGAGAGGTCTACTCGGCGATTTCTGAGGCCGCGTGGAAAACCGGAGACCCTGGAATCGTTTTCCTCGATCGCATCAACGAGCCCCGTACCAACCCAACGCCACAACTCGGGCGCATCGAAGCCACCAACCCTTGCGGCGAGCAGCCGCTCCTCCCCTTCGAGGCGTGTGTGCTGGGATCGATCAACCTCGGTCACTTCGTCGAGGACGGGGACGTCCGTTGGGACGCACTGGCCGAGACCACAGCTTTGGCCGTCCGCTTTCTCGACAACGCCGTTGAACAATCGCGCTATCCGATTCCGGAGATCGAGCAACTTCACAAACATGGCAACCGCAAGATCGGGCTCGGTGTCATGGGTTGGTCCGATCTTCTCGTACGTCTCGGCCTGGCCTACGACAGCGAGGAGGCTCTCGACATCGCCGAACGCGTCATGCAGTTCGTTTCGGCCAAAGCCGACGAAGCGTCCGAGCAGTTGGCGCTGCAGAGGGGGAGCTTTCCCAACTGGGAGGAATCCCTCTACGGGCCCAGCGAGCTGGACCGCCCGATGCGAAACGCGACCCGCACCACAATCGCACCGACAGGCACCATCTCGATCATCGCTGGCTGCTCGTCCGGTATCGAGCCCTTGTTCGCGCTCAGCTACTACCGCAGTGTCATGGACCAAACAGTGCTCACCGAAGTCAACCCCGACTTCGAGGAGACGATGGTGGCCGCTGGCGCGTGGGATCAGGCGCTTGCCGACGAGGTTGCCCGGCGCGGAGGGGTGAGAGGCCTGGATTCCGTTCCCGCCGACGTCCAGCGTCTATTCGGGACGGCACACGAAATCGCCCCTGATTGGCACATTCGGCATCAGGCGGCCTTTCAGCGTCATGTCGACAACGCCGTCTCCAAGACGATCAATTTGCCACGGGACGCCACCGTCGCCGATGTCCGGACCGCCTACGACTCTGCGCTGAAAATGGGATGCAAGGGCATCACTGTCTACCGGGACGGATCCAAGTCATGGCAGGTGCTGAACAAGGGACTCCCTCGGGGCACGGACCTCGGAACCATCGAAGGCTCGCCTCCGGCCCTCGGTGAGGACGAGACACTGCCACCGCCACAACGGGGCCAGAGCGTGTTCGAAGTATGCCCGATCTGTGGACAGCCCTCCTTCGAGTTTGCCGAGACCTGTGGCAAGTGTCACTCGTGCGGACACTCGACATGTTGAGGAGGGCCCGCGCCGAGCGTGAGCGCATGGAGCAAGAAACGCTGGCTCCGGAGGCGACCAAGGCGGACGAGTCGGCAGGGCGGGCCACGGACGAGGAGCCCGATGAGTTCCGAACTGCCTTCGAGCGCGACCGCGACCGCATCATGCACACCAAGGTCTTCCGGCGTCTCAAGCACAAGACTCAGGTGTTCTTGAATCCGGATGGCGACCACTTCGTCACCCGGATGACCCACACCCTTCATGTCACACAGGTGGGAAGAGCGATGGCAGTTGCCCTCGGACTGAACGAGACACTGACCGAGGCGATCTGCCTTGCTCACGACGTCGGACACTCCCCGTTCGGGCACATCGGGGAGGAGGCACTGTCACCGTTTGTCGAGGGGGAATGGCTCCACTCCGAACAGGGGGTGAGGGCGCTTTCACTACTCGAGCCACAGAACCTCACGCACGAAGTGCTCGACGGGGTGCGGGGCCACACCTGGAGGATCGATCCTCCACCTGAGGCTCCAGAGGGCTGGTTGTGCCGTTACGCCGATCGCATTGCGTACCTGACTCATGACGTCGCCGATGCATTGAGGGCAGGCGTACTCCAGTACCACGACATTCCGACCAGGACCCTGGTCGCATTCGGGCCGGCCTCCCGGGACTGGATCGCTTCAATGACCAGCTCCGTAATCGAGGCCAGTTACGAGAGTGGAACTGTCCAGATGGACCCCGAACACCTCGACGTGATGGACGAACTTCGGGACTTCATGTTCGAAAGGGTGTATCGGCGTCCTGAAACCGAAGCTCAGAAGGCGCAAGCGATAAGCATCATCCAGGACCTCGTGAACTACTTCTCCGAACACCCCGAAGAAGTACCCGACTCCTTCACCACCCCCACGGCGGATCCCCTGCACCGTGCCATCGACTACGTCGCCGGCATGACCGACCGCTACGCACTGAGCAGCCACGACCGCCTCTTCCGGCCGACGCTGCTCGATTGACCCGTAATTGGGTTCGAAACGCGTCATATGCGACCCGTTTCCGTCTCAATTACAGGGGGAAACCCCAGAATCTCCTTCACCTGAGGCGCTTTTTGGTCGAATAAGAGTCAATGAACGGCGGCGCGTCCGGCCTCGAGGGCCGGGAAACAGATCACCGGGAGCGTTACTGGCTCGTAGCGACAATCCGCGAAGTGGGTGGGTATAGCCAGGAGGCTCTCGCCCGCGAGCTCGGGGTGTCGTTCCCCACGGTCAATTCCTGGGAGCGTGGACGCTCCCGACCCCGGCGATCCCACCGCGACGCTCTGGAGTCACTCGCACACTCTTTGGGCATACGGACCGACATCTCGGTTCTGGTCATTGATGACGACCCGGCGGCATGCGCTGTCGTCGAGGGCATGGTCAAGGGCTCACAGACACACGCGGAGGTCCGGTCGGCCACCGACCCGAGCGAAGGTCTCATTCTTTGCGGTGCCCTCGATCCCAACATCCTCCTGCTGGACATAATGATGCCCGACATCGATGGCTTTGAGGTTGCCCGAAGACTTCAAGATCTGGACCTGAATCACACTGCCCAGATCATCTTTGTCACTGCTTCAACTGATCCGTCGGTAGACGACAAAGCGGCCGAATTCGGGCACAGGGTCCTTCGCAAGCCGATCTCGCAAGAAGAGATCGACAGCATCCTGGTGCGCGCCAACTCCCTTCAAGAGTCGCCCTTCTAGACAGGGCACTTCTCCATGGCCCAGCGACCCAGACATCTCGGGCGATCCGATGGACGACTTCGTGGGTCGCGAGTCCTGCCGCTGCTTGTCGGGCTCGGTTTCTTTGTCTTGGGAGCAGCGATGACGGCGATGGGCATCTTCACCACCCAGCAGGACCTGGATAAGGGCCGGGCCGCACTCTTCGAACACGAAACACATGAGCTAACCCGGGTAGTCGAAGAGCGAATCGAAGCCGCCACGGCGATACTGGCAGGTCTCGACGGTCTGTTCTCTACCGGAGAGATCGGACGGCGGCAGTTCCATGACTATGTCGCCAGCCTCGAGGATACGCCGGGCTTCGACGCGATGCAGGCCATCTCGTACATCCGACTGGTCGCACGCGATGAGGTGCCCCAATTCGAGGCCAAGGTTCGATCAGACACCAGCCTGCGCGATTCCGGATATCCCGAGTTTGTCGTCTACCCCGCCGGGGAGAACGATGATCTCTACGTAATCGAGTATGTCGAGCCATTGCCCAGCTCCGAGGGGATACTTGGGTTCAATATCGGCAGCAACTCCTCAAGACGGGAAACGGTGGAGAGAGCGCGCGACACCGGAGAGCTGATCGCTACTCCCGGCATCGAGCTCAAGCCTACCGGTCGACTGGGCATCCTCTTGATTCAGCCCATTTACGACGTCGATGACGGCCCGGTCGGGATCGATCAGCGTCGGGCGCGGTTCACAGGAGTCACCACCGGAGTGTTTCGAATCGACGACCTCCTGGCGGACATGACATACCCGGACGGCGTGAATCTGGTACTCACCGACCACGGCGTCATCGGCGATGTCGAAGGTACCTCGACAATCCTCACGACGGCCGGATCGAGCTCGCCTGCTACGGAGGGCGGCCTGTTCGTCCAACACGAAATACGGGTCGCAGACCGAGTCTGGTTGGTCGCCATGAGCGAAACTGAAGCCGGCTTTGGCCATGCGGCGACCTGGGAGCTCCCCCGCATCATGTTGGTTCTTGGATTGGTGGCGACCGCCGCCATCGCCACAGCCGGCTACGTCCTCATGAACAGCCGCCAGAAGGCCACAGCGAAGGCCTGGCGGGCCACCGCCCATCTGGTAGCCCAGGCCGACGAGCTTCGGAGCGCACGTGACAAGGCGCTCGAGTCGGACCGGCTGAAGACCTCGTTCCTGGCCAACATGAGCCACGAGCTGCGGACGCCGTTGACCGCCGTGATCGGCCTGGGTGGGATCCTGGCCAATGAATCCGCCGGCCCCCTCAATTCAAAACAGCTCGAATATGTCCAGACCATTTCTGGATCTGGCAGTCATCTCCTCGAGTTGATCGACGACCTCCTCGACCTGGCTCTGATCGAGGCCGGCAAGGAGGAGCTCCGTCTCGGTGCTGTGGATTTGCTCGCGATGCTCAGCGAGTCTGTCGAAATCGTCCAGCCAAACTTCGAGGACGGTTCCATCGAGCTCATCGAGAGCCCAGATCAGCCACCCATCATTGTCGAAGCGGATGCCCGGCGACTCCGTCAGGTCGTCCTCAACCTGCTGTCCAACGCCGTGAAGTTCACCCCACCTGAGGGCAGGGTAAGTGTCGAGATGAAGAGGGCCGCTGGAATCGTGGAAATAGTCGTCAGCGACACCGGGCTTGGCATAGCGCCCGAGGACCTGGATCTGATCTTCACTCCTTTCCATCAGATCGACAGCGATCTTGCCCGAGCCCACGGAGGCACCGGGCTCGGCCTGGCGGTAAGCCAGCGAATAGTCGAGATGCACGGTGGCCGAATCTCAGCAGAGAGTGAGCTCGGTGTCGGGTCGAAGTTTCGAATAGCCCTGCCAACCAACACTGCTGTCGAAGAGGAGTGGCACGCAAACCCGACTGATCCATCCGAACCGGTGGACCTGGCCACCCTGGCGCGAACCGTCGTCGTCGCCGACGACAACGAGGTGAACCTTTCGCTGATGTCCGACCTACTCGCGATGAAGGGAATAGAGGTCGTTCGGGCCAAGAACGGCGCCGAGGCTGTGAGATTGACCCGAGACCGAATGCCCGATCTAGTCCTGATGGACATCCAGATGCCGGTCATGGACGGCCTGGAGGCGACGAGATTGCTGAAAGCCCACTCGAAGACTGCCGCAATCCCGATTCTCGCGGTGACTGCGCTTGCGATGGCAGAAGACGTGAACCGTTGCCTCGACGCCGGCTGCGACCACTATCTGGCTAAGCCCTTCACTCCCGACCAGTTCCAGACAGCGGTACGGGAGACTCTCAAACAGGTTGCGCCTGCCAGAACCTAAAGGGACCAGGCCCGTCTTGCCTTGAGGATGGGATTGCGCCGCTTTCCCCGCACCACGGTCCCAGAACTTGTGTCGGTGCGCCGGGCCCTCGACCCGGACTCACTGGCTCTCTGCCTGCGATATCCACTCTCGGCCTTGATGGACTCTGGGGTGTGAAACATGTTGTCTCCTTGGTCTGATGTCTTAATGACTCAGTCTCAAGGTAAGGGCACGCTCCGTTTTCCGAATCGGTGTCTACACCTAGATCGCGGGGGGCGGCCACCTATATCGATGTTGGGCCATCTAGGTGATCAGGCCGGCCTTACGCGCCGTCGCAACTGCCTCCGATCGGCTAGCCGCGGATAATTTGCCCAGGATTGCCGAGACGTGATGATCGACGGTCCGGTTCGACACGAACAACCGATCGGCGATTTCGATGTTCGAGAGGCTATCTCCGAGAAGCTCTAGGACCTCGGACTGTCGCGGTGTCAATCCAAGCGGGCTCTCCTGGGTTGCACGTGTCGGGCCCCGGGGAACACCCTGGACTCCAGCCTTCTGAAGCTCACTGCGAATCCGGGAGGCAAGGGGCATCGCCCCCAGTTCGTCGAGAACCTCGAGCGCTTCGATCCTGCTTTCGTCGGTTCCCAGGCTGAGCGCGACTGCCCCCTTGTAGAGGATGCCGCGCTCCAGCCAGAAGTCGGCCGCCTTCCGCCATTCGCCGTCGCCGAGCAGTCGAAAAGGCTCAGCAGATCCTTCCGGAATCTCATCAACCGCTCCCATCAGATACAGCCACAAGGAGATCTCGCCGACATGCCATTGCTGGTCGAGCTTCAGCGCCTTGTCGACAATGTTGCGAAGGTCCTCGATCAGGCTTGGCTCAATGTCTCCACCCAGCCAGGCGTACTCGGCAACTACGGATCCGGCCGGGCCCAGTCGCTGGATTTCGTTGGCGCGAACCGCACGGTCCCAAGCGTCGAGAACAGTCCTCTTTGCCTCGGACTCACCTCGACGAGTCTGGACCCGACCCAGAACCATCGCAGCGACTGCCAGAGACACCTCGTTCTCACCGACAGTGCCGAGAATCTGGCGCGACTTCGACTCGGCATCGGCCCAGTCACCCCGCAGCACATCGAGGATCGCCGACTCGGCCCATGCATAGGATTCGAAGGAAGGCATCTCGCGCTCGGAGGACACCGCGATCGTCAAGGCGACCCACCTGTCGGCGAGTTCGAGATCGCACGAGGTCAGGGCCGACCAGGCAAGATTGACCGCCGCCCTCGCTTCATCGAACGAGAGCCCCAGGTCCTGGGACATTTGATAGCTTGCCTCCAGGTCCCCGATTCCCTCGGGGTACCTGGCCATCGATTTCACCGACCCGATGTTGTTGAGAGCACGCGCCACTGCCTCGCTTGGGCCCCCACCCGCCACGTCCATCGCCTTCTCCCCGTACGAGATTGCGCGTCCTTCGTCGTTTGCGAGCATCGCAAGCTGGGACAAGCTCGCATATGCCAGGGCGAGGTCCTCACCTCCGACAGGCCCGAGCACCGATACCGCCTCACTTGCCATTTCAACTGCTGTCGCCCGGCGGCTATCCAGCCACGCCACCCGGCTCCCGATCAACAAGCTCTTTCCCAGCGCAAGTGGATCTCCCAATGTGCGCCGTACCTCGATCGCCCTGGCGATAATCTCCTCACCACCGGGGTCGTTCTCGAGAATCCGCTCAAACGCGAGCAGGTCGTAATGCTCGGCGAGCTTCTCGGGATCGAACCGATCGAGATAGGGCTCGAGAGCGCTCAGATGTGCAAGGGCCTCCCGGTGACTCTCCAACTCGGAGGCACGGCGCGCCGCCTCAGGAACCAGTCTGATGATTGCCTCAGAATCCCCTGCTTCCCGGGCGTGGTGCGCGCACCTGGCCAGGTCTTCCTCAAAGTGCTCACACGCCTGAAGCACCGACTGGTTTAGAGCCCGGCGCCGTATCACCGGCAAGTCCTCTTCGGCGGAGCGACGCGCCAACTCGTGCTTGAAGGCAAGAGTCTCGCCCCGGACCTCCAATATCCCGGCCTCCTCGCACTCCAGAATCGCCTCCTGGGACGGGCCCAGGATCTCTTCGACCAAAGCAATCTCGGCGCGACTCGGGACCACAGACACCAGTTCGACCAAAGCGTGGCCCGCGTCGCTGAGCCGGTGGAGACGGGCTCGAACCGCGTCACGGACTGAAGCGGGAACCACGTCGTCACCGGAAGAGATCAACTCGGTGACGAAGAACGGGTTCCCCTCGGAGACCTTCCAGAGGTGCTCGGCGTCATCGCCTGCCAACTCGGCGACAGCCTCCATGCTCAAAGGTGAGAGTCGGATTCGCTCAACCAGTCCGGAGGGAAGGTCGCCAAGAGCAACCCGCAGCGGATGATCACCGGTGACCTCGCCGTCGCGAAACGTCACCACAAGAACCGCATGGGTCCGGTCGATTCGCCGGCCGAGGAATCTGATCAGGTCGAGGGTTGCCTCATCCGCCCAGTGGGCGTCGTCGATCACCAGGACCGTGGGGCGCAGTGAGCGAGCCAGCAACTCGTATACGGCGCCGACAGTCTCATACCGGTCGTCATTGCGCAAGACCTCTTCCAGGCCGGACTCGTCGAAAGCAATGTCCCAGAGCGGTCCGAGAGGACGGGGCGTCAACAGATCGTCGCAGCCACCCCAGAGGATGTGGGAGTCATCACGATGAGCATCGGTGAATGCCCTCACGACCGACGTCTTTCCAATCCCCGCCTCGCCCCGGACCAGAACCACACGACCACTCCCATCACGGGCTTCCTCGAGAAGCGTGTCGAGACGTTCGAGAACGTCATCGCGTTCTAGGAGTGCCATGGCAGGCATCGTACCGGCGGGCATTTAGCGGTTTCGGCAGCCATCCCTAACCTGCCTTCCGGTGCTGGTCCTCCGCGGTCTACATAAGAGATTTGGTGACGTAGTAGCCCTCGACGGGTGCTCGCTGTCGGTCGAAAAGGGAGACATGCTTGGCTTCCTGGGCCCCAACGGCGCCGGGAAGACGACCGCGATGCGATCGATCTTCGGCTTGATGCGACCCGACTCCGGCGATGTGACATGGGAGGGCCGGAAGATCACCCCTGAAGACCGGCGTCGGTTCGGATACATGCCGGAGGAGCGCGGCCTTTATCCAAGGATGAAGGCCTTCGATCAGCTCAAGTACTTCGGTCGCCTTCGTGGCCTCGGAAAGACAGAGGCGGCCAACGCCGCCGACAACTGGCTGGGGCGTCTCGGTCTGGCCGAGCGCCACGACACAGCAGTCGACGCCTTGTCGCATGGAAACCAGCAGCGGGTTCAGCTGGCAGCTGCCCTGGTCCACGATCCCGATCTCATGGTTCTCGACGAACCGTTCGCAGGGCTCGATCCGATCGCTGCAGAGACCATGGCCGACATCCTCCGGGAGCGAGCAGACTCGGGAAAGGCCGTGGTCTTCTCGTCTCACCAACTCGATCTTGTCGAGGACATCTGTGAAGAGGTAGCGATCATCAACGCAGGCACCATCGTGGTGGAGGGCAACGTCCGCCAACTCAAGGATGCGGCTCCCCTGAGACATCTCGAACTGGAGGTAGACGGAGAGGCCGACGCTCTGCTTTCGACACTGCAAGGAATTCACCACCAGGAGTTCGACGGGATCAGGCACACCGTGATCGTCGATGCCGACACCGATATGAGGGGGGTTCTGGCAAGAGCCCAGGATCTCGGGCGGGTGCGCCACTTCAGCTACACGACTCCATCTCTTTCAGATCTGTTTAGGGAGGCAGTCCGTTGAGTCGCCTCTCGAATGTCTGGCTGGTCGCGAGCCGCGAGATTCGCGAGCGCGGAAGGTCGAAGGCTTTCTTGTTCAGTAGTGCCGCTGTTCTTGTCCTGGTCGCCGCACTGGTGGTCCTTCCCGGCCTGCTGAGTGCTGGCACCGACGAATACACCGTCGGAACTGTGGGTGAGGGAAACAACGAGATCATCGCCGGTGCCGAGACGCTGGCAAATGCCAACGACGAGCCCGACGAGGAGCCTTCTGTATCCATCACCACCGTGTCCTTCGACAGCCGGGAAGAGGCCGCCGTCGCAACCGAGGCCGGTGAGGTAGATGCCGTGTTGATCGACGGCGAGGAGATCCTGGTCGAGAGCGCGTTTGGGTTCGGTGATTCGCCATTGGTGTCCCTTCTCCAGCAGGGAGCGGCCTCCGTCGAGCTCAGGGCGATCGTTGCCGAGGGCGGCGAGACGGCGGCCGATGTGATCGAGATCATGACCTCTGACCCCCTCGAGACGACCAGCATCAGCGGTGAGGACCCGACAGACGAGACCCGGGGTGTGGTCGCTTACGCGGGGCTGATGCTTCTCTACATCGCCGTGCTTCTCTACGGAACGTGGATCCTCACCGGTGTCACTGAGGAAAAGTCGAACCGTGTCGTCGAGGTGTTGCTCTCCAGCGTCCGGCCCTGGCAACTGCTCGGCGGGAAGATCCTCGGCATCGGATTTCTCGGTCTGACCCAGTTCGCAGGGACGATCGTGGTAGCGGTGACCGTGATTCGGATAACCGGTGCTTTCGACCTGCCCAACCTGAATCTGGGGTCGGTGGTGAACCTCGTAGTCTGGTTTGTCCTCGGATTCCTCCTCTTTGCCGTGATGTTCGGGAGCGCGGGGGCACTCGTCAGCAGGACAGAGGAAGCTCAGGCCGTCGCCTTCCCCATGTCGCTAACAGCGGTCGCCGGGTTTTTCCTGGCCCTGGCGACACTCAGCGATCCGACCGGCCCGGCCGCAATCATCGGGACGTTTGTTCCGCTCACGGCGCCGTTCGTAGTCCCGGTGCGGGCCTCGCTGGATGCGATCCCTGCCTGGCAGTACGCGGCCGCGGTGCTCCTCACTGCGGGGACCATCGTCGGCCTCACCTTTGTCGGAGGCCGGATCTACTCCGGTGCCCTGCTCCGTTACGGAGGGCGGACCAAGTTGCGGGAGGCTTGGCGGTCCGCCGCCGAATAGCCACAGGTCCTCAGGTTTAAGCTCGTCCCATGGCCTACGACGAAGCCCTAGCCGACCGAATTCGCGACCAACTGGGTGACGGCCCTGAGATCACGGAGAGGAAGATGTTCGGCGGTGTCGCGTTCATGCTCAAGGGCAACATGGCCGTCGGCATAAGCAAGGACGAGCTCATGGTGAGGATTCCTCCTGACGAACACGAGACACTCACCTTGCAAGCTGGGGTTCGTGACTTCGACCTGTCCGGCAAGCGCATGAGGGGATGGGTTCTGGTGGCATCCGAACGGCTGGTCGAGGACGCCCAGCTCGGCGATTGGGTGGAGGTCGGTCTCGACTTCGCAGCTTCCCTCCCGGCCAAATAGGCTGATTTCAATGGGTTACGAGCACATCGAGATCGAGCAGGCAGACCGGGTCGCCACACTCTTTTTGAACCGTCCCGGGAAGTTGAACGCCATGTCGGAGGACATGTGGGCCGACATCCCCGCGGCCATCGCCGACCTGGACGCAGATCAAAACGTCCGAGCGGTGGTCCTCGCCGGCCGGGGTCAGGCCTTCACCGCCGGAATCGACGTCAACATGCTCGCCGGTCTCCAACCAACAGGAGCCTCTCAAGCCGAATCCAACCAGTGGCTCTATCACAAGATCAAAGAACTGCAATTGACGGCTAGTTGCTTTGCCAACTCGCCAAAGCCGATCCTCGCGGCCGTGCACGGATACTGCTTTGGCGCCGGAATGGATCTGATCACCGCCTGCGACATAAGACTGGCCTCGGAGGACTCTGTATTCTCGATTCGGGAGACCCGGATGGGGATGGTGGCCGACATCGGAACCCTGGAAAGACTCCCCGGCATAGTTGGAGCTGGGCATACCGCCGAGCTGGCGTACACAGGGAAGGACATCTCCGCGGCCCGGGCCCGCGAGATCGGACTGGTGAACGACGTCTACGACGATCAGAAAGCGGTACTCAGTGCTGCGCAGGACCTGGCGGCGGAGATTGCCGCGATGTCACCGCTCGTCACCAAGGGGGTCAAGAAAGTCCTTGCTGCAAATGACGGCCGGACTATCGAGGATGCGCTCGATTTCGTAGCCCAGTGGAACGCCTCCTACCTCTTCTCCAACGACTTGGTGGAAGCGATGAGCGCCTTTGTCGAGAAGCGCAACCCCAACTTCAAGGGGAACTGACCAAATCGCAGGGACCCTCTCCTGTTAGCCCCTGCGATCCTGACGCAGCAGCGTTCTCACTGCCGAGTTCTTCCAAAGGTTGCCGAACTGAGACCACTGCCGTTTCTTGTCCACCAGATTGGATTCCATCGACACCGACTCCGAGCTATCGAAGTGCTCTGCCAGTTGAGTCAGTGTGTGAGTCCAGATCTTGTCCTCGAGACGGCTGGTGTAGATCTTGAAGCTGACTTCGTAGAGCGGGTCGTTGGCACGTACCAGGAGATGAACCCGGGCAACCGTGGCCCCTCCTTCATCCTCATGGGCGTCGAAGGTGATGATCGATGCCCAGGGGTGTCCCTCCGGGGTCATGTATGACCACGAACGCTCGTCGGAGTAGATAACCCGCACGGCGGAGGTGACCTTGGTTGGGCCTCTCCCCCCGCCGATGACAGCGACCTCACCCGGCGCAATCCCACCGGCCGGCGCGTAGAACTTGTTCGACGGATACCAGAATTCGCCGAAATTCTCTTTCCATGTCGAGATCACCGTCTCGGGAGTCGGGCCCGGAATCCTGACCTCGTACGACTTCTGCCATAGCTGACCGAATCCCTGGAGCGGTCCCATCGGCTGGCGACCTTCTACATTCCCGGTAACCGCTCCCTCGGCCACCTCGCCGACGTGGAAGACATCCGTTGGGTCTGCCCAGTTCTCTGCGTCTCTCGGTTCTGTCATGTTGCTCCTTTCGTACCCCCCAATTTGTAGTTCCAGTGCGTTCCGCAACCGTTACGACGGGTTCCCCGCTCGATAGCTACTGGTCGTAACGGTGATAGGGCACAATCAGGGATGAATGAGCGGATACGACGCAACGGTTGTTGGCGCCGGGCCCAACGGGCTGGCCGCCGCCGTCGAGCTTGGCCGTTCCGGAAGAAAGGTCCTCGTCGTTGAAGGAAGCGACAACATCGGTGGCGGAACCCGAACTGAGGAGCTGACTCTCCCCGGATTCCATCACGACATTTGCTCGGCAATCCACCCTGCCGCGGTGGCCTCTCCGTTTCTGAGCACCCTCGACCTGGGAGTCGACTGGATCGACCCACCCATCCCATTCACCCACCCTTTACCGGATGGACGCGTCGTCGCTCTCCATCGCAGCATCGAGGAGACCGCCGCGCAGATGGGCAGCGACAAGTCCCGGTATCTCGGTCTCATGAGCCCTTTTGTCGAGTCGATCGACGATCTCGTCGAGGACGTCCTCGCCCCGGTAACGATCAATCCGACACACAAGTCAAAATTCGCTCGAATTGCTGCGATCGGCTCACTTCCGGCATCAGTGCTTGCCTCCAGGTATGAGAGCATGGAGGGGAAGGCGCTAATCGCCGGTCTCGCCGCTCACTCGATCGCCCCGTTCACTGCACCGGCCACATCAGCAGTCGGCGTGATGCTCGGAGCAATAGGTCACCACTACGGGTGGCCGATGGCGAAGGGTGGATCGCAGCGAATTAGCGAAGCTCTGGCTGCCCTCGTCATCGAGACGGGAGGAACAATCGAGACCGGCCGAACGGTGGAGTCGGCTGACGACCTGCCCGGAGAACTTCTCTTCCTCAACGTGATGCCACCGGCCGCCCACCAGATGGCCAGGGACAGGATCTCTCCGTCGAATCTGCGCAGACTCTCGAAATGGAAGCCAGGCCCCGGGGTGTTCAAGATGGACTGGGCTCTCGATGGGCCGATTCCGTGGACCGACCCATTGAGTGCATCATCAGCGACCGTCCACGTCGGGGGCACCTACCCCGAGGTCGACGCGGCCGAGCGTGAAGTGTTCAGAGGCGGTCATCCCGAGCAGCCGTTCGTGCTGCTGGCACAACAGTCCTTGTTCGACGACACCCGCGCCCCCACCGGAAAGCACACGGCGTGGGGCTACTGCCACGTTCCCAATAGCTCCGACGTCGACATGTCGGCGAAAATCGAAAATCAGATCGAGCGCTTCGCACCAGGTTTCAAGGATCTCATTCTCGAGAGGTCAAAGATGAACAGCGCCGACTTCCAGACCTACAACCCCAACTACGTCGGAGGCGACATCGGTGGTGGTGGTTTCGGCTTGAAGAAGGTGCTCCAGATGGGAGCCAAGCGCCCATATCAGCTGGGCAACGGAGTTTATCTCTGCTCGTCTGCGGCTCCACCCGGAGCCGGGGTCCACGGCATGTGTGGCTACTACGCGGTCAGGGCCGCCCTCGACTGAGCGAGCATCCGTTCAGGAGTCCGGGCTGGCCATCGACGCCACCGGCTCCCGGTTCTGGACGAAGAGAGCGCCGGCCAACCCGACCAGCAGGATGCCCACGACTATCCAAATCAAGCTGACCGACAGGCCGATCCAGATGGCCCATATTCCGAAACCGGCTATCAGACCCCAACCAGGAGCACCGGAGACACGGGCAAAGACAACAGCTGCGATGAACCCGACGATGAACAGGGTGAACGGAAGCTCGCTGAGAAACACCCCCGTGAACAGCAGCCCCCAGAAGACAAGCCAGACACCGAACCCGATCCACGCACGTCGCACCCACCGGGTGTCGAGTGATGGCGTCACCAGCAGCAGCGAAACCAGGCCGGCGAACGGCATTGCGACCGGGCCGATCGAGAACATGCCGAAGAAGGTGAGTCCCCAAAGGGCCCCACATAAAACCCATGCCGTAAAGGCGCCCCATCCGATGGCCGAGACGGATTTCCGGGTGGATATCGATTCGGTCGTTTCGACTGTCATCGGTCTCAGCCCGAAAATCTAGCCGCTGCCTCGTTCCGGGAGCGGTTTCCGTTTGCTAGACGGCGGCTAGAGCAGCGTCTTCGTTTTCATAGATGGCAATTGCCTCGTCGAGACGGGTTAAGGCGAAGATCTGGCGGTAATGATCGGTCAACCCGTAGGCAGACAACGTGTGCCCGGAGCGCTGGGCCCGGATCAAGGTGGTGACGAGCAGGCCGATTCCACCACTGTTCATGTACTCGAGACCCTCGAAGTTGAGGATCACCGCTCTGGCGCCGTCACCCGCTTCGTCGTGGGCGGTCGTTATCTCTTTCTCCGAAAACGAGGTGATCTCGCCCTCAATGTCGATGACTCGAACGCCTTCGCCGGCGTCTCTTACTCTCATAGTCAGATTTGCAGTAGGCATGTCCCTCTCCTCATTCCCCTATCACGCGTGCGCATCTTCGAGGATTGTCATGAAATCCGACAAACGGGTGATCCGGAAGACCTCCCGGTAGTGGTCGGTCAGCCCGAAAGCGGAGACCTCACGCCCCTCAGCCCTGGCCATAGCGAGGATGCCGACGATCACTGCGATCCCCGTGGAGTTGATGTAGTCGACTCGACTGAAGTCGAGAGTGATCTCTCCACTGAATTCAGTCGCTCCGGCATAGGCCGCCTCCATCCCCTCTTTTGCGGACCGGTTGACTGTGCCAACCAACTCGATAGTCACGCCGTCTTCTGCGTTCGTGACTCTGGCTTCGAACTCTGAGTCCGACATCACACTCCTCCTTCCATGTTCATGACGAGCTCGACGGTGTGCGTTTTGCCCGTTCTCATTGTTTTCACCTCATCGACCATCTGCTTCGCGAGGAACAAGCCCCATCCGCGCGGCGTCTCCTCGCCGGCAAGTTTGGCCTCCAGATCAGGCGTTGTTGCCTCTGGAATCTCCTTGTCGCCACCCTGGTCGGTGACTCTGACCTTGATTGCGTCAGCGGTTGCAACGACCGCAACGTCCACGAGCAGGTCCGCCCGGTTCTCGTTCCCGTGCTCGATTGAGTTCATCACGGTCTCGCCGACGGCGGTCTTGAGCCGCTCCAGACGTGAAGCTTCGAGAGCCAGCCCGCCTACTGCCTCGGTGACCTTGTCGATGGCGATGCGCTCGTTGCCTTCCTCACTGGCCACGCTGAAAGTCGTCAGCACCTCGTCGCTGGTAGCCGCCTGGAATACCGTTGCCGCGGCCTGAGCTGACTCGGTTCTGCTTATCACCACAAGAGTGATGTCGTCTTCCTGCTCGGCATCGGGCCCTGTCCATTTCTCCAGGTCTCCGACCAAGGCCGCGCACATATCGCCGTCCTCAGTCTTCTTGCCGACTTGACCCATCAGCCGTGCAAATCCGTACATCTCCTTCTCAGGACTGTGAGCCTCGGTGATCCCGTCGCTGGTGAGAACCATGACGTCGCGATCACCAAACGTGTAGGTCTGCTCGTCATAATCCATTCCGGGCATCAGACCGAGGGGCATCCCGGTGGCCCGAAGTTCGATGACACCTTCCTTGTTGCGGACGTATGGGAGGTTGTGGCCGGCGTTGGCGAAGACGATGTCTCCTGTTGCGGTATCGACTATCGCATAGAGACACGTGACAAACATCGCCGGGGGGATTTCCGGCACAAGTGCCTCATTCACGTCGGCGAGCACGGCTGAGGGGGAATCGTGGCGCTGGGCCGCCGCTCTCAGCATGGATCGGCAGGTGGCCATGACAAGCGCAGCAGGAACACCCTTGTCGGTGACATCGCCGATGATGACACCAAGCCGACCGTCCTCGAGGTCGATGAAGTCGTAGAAGTCGCCACCTACTGCACGAGCAGGGCGATAGAAGGCATCGACGTGCCATCCGGGGATCGATGGAAGATCCTTGGGCAGAAGGGTCTGTTGGATGAGCGCGGCGACCTGGAGCTCCTGCTGGATTATCTCCCTCTCCTTGGCCTCGGCCTGTTGCTCTCTCACCAACTGCGCCACCTTCATTGCAGGTGCCACCTGGGAGGCAAGACTCCCGAGCAGTCGGCGGTCGTCGGTCGAATACGGCTGATCGGAGAGACGGGAACCGAGATACAGGGCCCCGAGCAACTCGCCCTGCCCGATGAGAGGAACAATCAGCTCCACTCCACTTTCTCGCATCTCGTCAAGGGACTTCGAGTCGAGATCGACGTCGGCGAGAACAACAGGGCCGCCAGTAGAAAGAAGAACGGTCTCCAGCGGGTCTCCGGCAGGAATCTCTATCGAGTCGATGAGGCGGGCGTTCGACTCGGGAACGGCGGTCTTGGGCTCCTCTTTTGGTGTTTCGCTGGTTTTGCGACGTTTCATGAGCTGAACCATGGCACTTTTCTACCTTTCTACCGTCCCGAAACCGTTACGAGCCATCTCGAACCCATACCGATACCCACGAAGGTTGCTACGTGTCCTGCTACCGATGACAACTCATGACGTGGGAACTGGAGTGGGCTTGTCGACCAGCTTTGAACTCGTCGAAATCAGCCTGGCTCCCAGATGTTTGGCCAGACCAGCGCATCCTTCCCTCATGACGTGGTGATACGCCCACGCAAAGAGGGGCTTTGCGACAGGTTCCAGCACATTCATCCAGCGCTTCGTGGTGGATACGTACCAGAGATAGGTCACGGCTGTGCTTTCACCGCGACTCTCGAAAAGATGGGTGCCGGTGCCGATCAGATCTCCTCTCGCCAGACTGTGAATCCGATTCGGTCGATCAACCTCCACGACGGTCATCTCGAAGTGCATCTTGTAGCCAAGCGGGCTCTTTATCGAGTAGCGCGCCTTGGCTCCGAGTCCATCAGAGTCACCCTTCTCGATGAGCCTCGAGTTCTTCACAGAGGACCACCATTGAGAAAACTCCTCGGGGCGAGTCATGACGTCGAAAACTCTGTCGATTGGGGCTGAAAGCACCCATTCGCTCTCAAACTGATAGTGAGCCATTCCTTTCCCTTCCTATGGCTTCTTACCTTTATGCCATGGTTCCGATACGACAGCGTTACGGATTCATTCCTTGACCCACACCGAGACCGCCGACGGTTGCATGGTCTCGGTGACAACCCCCACCCAGCCTTCGACCACCCCATCAGGATCAACCCGGTCCCGGAGAGACCCGGTGAACTCGTCCATCACCCGCTCGTGGTCGTACTTGGACCGATTGAATCGACGATCCACCCAACCCTGCACCCGTTTCCGCAGTGGATTGAAGAGAGCAGCCACCGCCAGAGTCGAGGCCGCCACCGCCAGATCGCTCTCGACCTGAAGCAACGAAGTGGTAAGGGTCACTACACCAGAGAAGACCGCGACGAGCAGCCCGACGACGAGGGCATAGGACACGGTTCGAGAAATAATCCGATCGATCTCGTACAGCCGATACTTCAGGACCGCGAGACCGCACGCGATCGGGATCGAGGAGTAGGCAAGGCCAAGCAGGACACCCAACAGAATCGTGTCGTTGAGACCCACACCAATTCGGATCGGCTCGATCGAGAGTGCAAAAACGAAGACCAGGAAACTCACAGCAAGCACCAGCCACTTCATCTGCAGACGCTCGATCCCCTCTGACCTGCGGAAACGCACTATCAGACCGACCAGCCCGAACAGACCGGTGAGCATGAGCGGAAGGAAGGTGATGTCGGCTAGATCGGCAGGGACCGCACCGATGCCGAGTGGGTTGGTGGTGTAGCTGACGCACTCGCCACCGGCTGGTGGGTATGCGATGCATATCTCCGCACCGAAGAACGCGCCCAACGCTGTGATCACAGCTAGTCCGAGGCCGACACGTGCCACCCAGGCCCAAAACGGCGACAGTGCCTTGCCGGTCGGAAACCAGAGCGGAAGGAGCACAAACACCTGAACAAAGGTAATGACGAAGAAGATGTCTGAACCCATGAAGCCAAGTGCCAATGATCTGTCGTCGGAAAGGCCATAGAAGATCGCCTCGCCCAACCCGAGCAGGGTCGCAGTGACCCCGATCCCGACAAGGAGCAGGCCGATTCGGTTCTCAGGCCTTCTTGTCACCACCAGATAGCCGAGAGCGGCGCTCAGACAGCCCGGAAGCACAAAGAACACCGCGTCGCCGATGTTGTAGTTGCCCTGCAGGGACCGGGCCACGATATAGACGACCGCGACAGCGACAAACAATGTTCCCAAGGTGCCAAGCCACCTTCTGAAACGGTACGACCCTGCCACCATCATCCCTTCACCCACACGCCAACCGTCGCCGGCTGCATGGTCTCCGACACGACATCGACCCTGTTCCTCTCACCCGCGCCAGATTGCCACACCGTCGTTACGTAAGCGCAACGAGAGAGCGGCATTACTCACAACGTTCCGAGAATCGTGTTTCCAATAGTCCGTAACGGAGTATTAGTCTCGGAGCGGGTTGGAGGGAGGAACTCAATACTCGACATACGACTGCTCGGACCACCCGAGGTGTCGCTGAACGGCGATCCGATCGAGGTGGATACACGTAAGGCGATCGCCCTGCTTGCGTATCTGTCCGTCGAGGGCGATGCGACTCGTGACACTCTGGCGACTCTCTTCTGGGCCGACTCACCGTCCGACCGGGCACGTGCGACGCTTCGCCGCACGCTGTCGGCGCTTCGATCCGGAATCGGATCTGATGCAATCACCGCCGATCGCAACCGGGTCTCGCTGGACAGCAGCAGCTCGAGCGATCTGTCGGCGTTCGATGCCGAGATTCGATCCACGTTCGAGCATGACCACGATCCATCAGACGTGTGCAACCAGTGTGTGCCCCCACTGACTCGAGCAACGGACCTCTACCGCGGTGATTTTCTCGAAGGCTTCTCCGTTCGAGATGCACCAGAGTTCGAAGATTGGGCTCGCAACGTCACTGAAGATCTTCGACTCCGTGCCGGCGCAGCGTTCAATCGCCTCGCGATGGGGCGGGCGGCGTCGGGAGACTACGCGGGGGCGATTGCAGCGGTGACTCGATGGATCGAGTTGGACGTCTTGCATGAGCCGGCACACCGGCTCCTGATGCTGCTCAACGCATGGGCGGGCGATCGGCCCGGAGCGGTGGAGGCCTACCGCGCATTTGTCGCTGTCCTCGACAGCGAGTTAGGCGTGCCTCCTCTCGAGGAGACCACCGAACTGTACGAGGCCATCCTGGATGAGGACCTACCGCCTGCCCCGGGAGCCAGGAAACGGGTTCAGACTCATCAAGCAGGTCCGCCGCCGGCTGACACCGAGATGCTGGATCGGGAATCAGAGCTCAATGCACTCCGATCGGCTCAGCAAGCAACAGAAATCCGGGGCCAGGTAGCCGCCATCATCGGCGGGGCATGGATGGGCAAGACGAAGCTTCTCGAGGTATTCACCTCAGAAGCTGATATTTCCGGGGACGTCGTCCTATTTGGCCGCGCTTTTCGGATGGAGCAGACCCTTCCCTATGGAGTGATCACGCAGATCCTCGGTGCCGCGGTTCCTCTGATCGACTCGATGCGAGACCGGGTTCCCGAATGGGCGTTTGCCGAAACGGCCCGTCTCGTCCCCCAGCTTGCAACAGGACAGAGTCCGATCACTCCTGATCGCTTCGGCGAGTTGCATCTTCTCGAGGGCGTCCAGGCCGTCCTGGCTGAGATCGCCCGGGACCGACGATTAGTCGTCGTGGTCGACGATATTCAGTGGGTGGACCCCGCATCGGCGGGGGTCCTGACATACCTGGCGCGGCGAATCGACAAGGTGAGGTCGCTCCTCGTCATCGCGGCACGAAGCGGAGAGCCTCTGGACCAGCCGATCAGGGAACTGCTCGGTCAGGCCGCCACCCAGATCGAGCTTGAGCCGCTGCCAGCCGGGGCTATCGATGATCTGGTGCCCGATGGGCTGAGTGCGGTGGACGTAATACGACGGACGGGCGGAGTGCCGCTGCTCGTACTGGAAGCACTGTCACACGAGACATCGTCGACCGAATCGCCTGGCGTTATGCGCTACATGGAAACCAGGCTCCGGGACTTGACCGATCTTGGCCGCCAGATTCTCGGAACGGCCGCTGTTCTCGATGGTCTGTGCGATGCATCCCTGCTCCGCGAGACGAGCGGCCGCAGTGAGGAGGAGGTCGTCGAGGCGGTCGAAGAGCTTGCTCGGGCGGGATTACTACGCGAGGTTCCTGACAGTGATGGCCTCAGCTTCACGCTCGACGCGCTCGAGAAGATCACCTATGACTCAGCATCGCTGATCCGACGCCGCCTCCTTCATCGGAGGGCGGCAGAAGCTCTCGAGAAGCGGCCACGGTCCAAGACCGATGCTCGGCTCGCTGCGGCGATCGCAGCGCACAGGCGCGGCGCCGGGAACGAGGAAGCAGCGGATTGGTATCACCTTGCCGGCGACCTGTCGCGCGAGGTCTATGCCAACTCCGAGGCAACGAACTTCTATGAGACTTCGATCGCACTCGGCTATTCGGACCCGGTCAGCCTTCGCCTATCCCTTGGAGAGGTTGCCATGGCACGGGGCGACTACACATAAGCGACAAGGGATTTGACCGCCGCGGCTGCACAGGCCGACGGCCCAACACTGGGCCTCATCTTACATCGACTGGGCGAGGTGCAGCGCCTGCTCGGGCGTTTCGAGCGCGCCGAGGACCACTTCCAGCTTTCGGCCCCGCTTCATCCCGAGCCGGCAGGTCTATATGCCGACTGGGCGCTGCTCAACCACCGGATTGGCGATGCGGAACAAGCCCGGGCCCTATCAGAGCAGGCACTTGCCCTGGCCATCGAGACTGGCGTCGACAGTGATATCTCCCGGGCTCAGAACATCCTCGGTGTGGTGAGCGACGACCCAGCGGAGGCAACGGAACATCTTGCCGCTGCGCTGGCACTTGCCGGAGACGATGACCTGCTCCGCATGGCGGCTCTCAACAACCAGGCTCACAGAATAAGCCAGACGGGCGAGATCGACGCTGCAGTCGATCTCGTGGAAGACGCGATTGCGATCGCCGCGAGGACGGGGCATCGTCATCGCGAGGCCGCCCTGCACAACCACCTGGCCGACCTCCATCACCTCGCCGGAAACAGACAGGACGCCGAAGCTGCGCTGACTGCAGCGGTGACGATCTTTGCCGATGTCGACAGCGGAGCCTGGGAACCTGAAGTCTGGCTGCTCAGCCAGTGGTAGCTCGTCGCAACGGGCCCGTAACGGGGTCGTAACGCAAGTGTGAGAAGCTTGAACCAGTGAGCAGGAGCACGCGCACGTCCAATCAGAGACTCTGGTTCATCATGCCCGTATGGGCTGTTGTCATGGCGCCCACCCTTTTGGTCACGGACCAGGACATGGAGGTCGACTCGATCGGCTGGGTGCTCCTCCAGGGGGCCATTCTGGGTGTAGGCACATTGATCCTTGCCAACCGGCCGGGCAACCGGATCGGCCGGATCATCCTCACGGCCGGAGCGACCTTTGCCGCTGGAGTGGCGCTGGGCCTCATCGTGGAGTTGGTCGAGGATTTCTTGGACACCAGGCTGATCGGTCTTCTCTTCGCCGTCTCAGCTGTGTTGATTACGATCTGGGTCCCGGTGATTGCCTGGGCCCTGTTCCTCTTCCCCACCGGGGAACTGCCGGGACCAGGGTGGAAGTGGCCGGGGAGGGCGATCCAGGCGACAATAGTCCTCGCCGTCCTCGCTCCGTTGGGAAACGGCGGGATGTTCGCCGACCCGGACTCCACCGAAATACCGAGTCCGATCCAGGACATCATCTCTCCGGTCGATGAGTGGCTCGCGAGGGCCCTTGCAATCGGAATTGCCGTTTCGCTGATGACGGCCGCGCTTGCCGTGCTCTACCGGTTTGTGAAGTCAAAGGGTGTTGAGCGTCAGCAGATGAAGTGGCTTGGGTTCGCCATGCTGCTGATGGTGATATGGACACCCATCAGCCTCCTCGTCAGTGAGGGGACGGCCCAGGAGGGGCTTGTTGCGATCGTGACGATCATCCTGGTCGGCTTCGCTCTCTTTTCACTGGGCATCGCTGTTATCCGCTACCGCCTTTACGAAATCGACCGGATCATCTCGCGCAGCGTCACCTACGCCCTGGTGGTCGGAGTGCTCGTCGCAGCCTTCTTTGGCGTTGTAACCATTCTCAGCAGTTGGCTCCCAGGCGAATCGCCAATCGCAGTTGCCGGCTCCACCCTCGTGGTGGCGGCCCTTTTCAATCCCTTGAGAAAGCGGATCCAAAGCTGGGTGGACAGACGATTCAACCGGACCCATTACGAGACACGTCGGGTGGTCGAGGCCTTTGCAGCCGGCCTTCGAGACGAAACCGACGCCGAGGACATCGCCCGAGGGCTTGGTGAAATCGTCGAGCAGACTCTCCAGCCTCGTTCGGTGGGCGTCTGGGTAGCCAAATAGGCCGTATCTGGCGACGACAGGCCCCATATGGGTCGATCGACCCCTCAAGAACCATGCCGGGTCTTCCGAAAAAACCTAGGTTATGACTACTTCGGAAGCCACATTTCTCGAGGAGTGGACTACACACCCGCTCGGTAAGACAGTCAGAATCGCCATAGCAGTCGTCGGTCTCGCGACTTCGACCATTGTGCTGCTTCTGGCGACACTCACCTCGGATGCTGTCTGGTTCATGGTGATTTTGGGGGTATCCCTCGCCGCCTCCTCGATTCGCGCGGCCCTCCATCCCAGTATTTCCCGACTCGCCATCCTCACCGCGGTGCTCGTGGTTATCCCGATCGCTGGACGACTCATCTGAAGATTTGCCTCGGGCCCATTCGGCCAGTCGCCCGGAGTCAACGGTCACCGGCTAACGGTGGCCGTTGGCCTTATGAAGAAGAGTCCTCATAAGTGAAGACACCTTGAGCTGACTCCGCGACCTGCTGGTAGCCGATCCGTCCATCCATGGAATTCTCGCGCCGGTTCGAACACATGGGGGTAATTCCCCATATACGAATGAGACAGGAAAAGTCACCATCTTCAGTGGGACTACAGGGCACAAACAATCGTCCCCAGAGCGACAATGGGACCCAATCAGGGGGATCATCTTCGGACGATCCCCCTCTTGGCCGGCGGTGGAGAACCTGGAGATCACATGATCGGACATTGGTCAGAAACCCCCGGCTCCGGGGAGATTGGTAGGTTCCGATCATGATTCTGGGGAGGTTCAGCTACCGCGGGTCCGCGCCACTCGAAGCGACCCTCCGTCGCATGGTCGTGGTGTTCCGGTTCCTCGGCTGGATGTGGATGATGCTTCTCGTCGCGGTTACTTTGTCACTACCGGTCGAGGATGCGTTCAGAGACGACCCGAGAATCTGGATCGTTTGGGGCGCCCTGGCTCTGGCCACCGTCTGGACCTTCCTCACGTGGTACATGTCACGATCCCACCCGACTGCGATGAGTGGCGGGATCTGGTTCCTCTTCGATTCGATAGCGATGCTCGCCATTGGGGCAGCTTCGGTCGCGGCCGGTGCCGACGAGCTATTCCATGGCGGTCTTCCCTTGTCATACGTGTTCGTCGGTGCCCTATATGGCGGTCTTCCCGGATCCTTGCTTGCCGCCGTGTTCCTCGCGATAGAGCAGTTCGCAGTCCATATCATCGCCGATCTCGGCGCGGTGCGGGCTGCGGGAAGCATCATCTTCTTCGTCGTCGCCGCCATCGTTGGATGGACGTTCGACAAACTGCGGGCGTATGACATCGCCCGAAGAGAGGCCCAGGAGCAACTGGCCGAGGAGCAAGCAGCACGCGCTGTGCTCGCGGAGAGAGCAGCTCTGGCGTCGCGGCTCCACGACTCGATCCTCCAAACGCTCCATGCCATTCGCATGGGCGCCGACGATCCGGACCAGTCCCGATATCTGGCCCGGCGCCAGGAACGGGAGTTGCGACGAAACATAGAAGGGCTCAGCTCGGAGCACGATGAGAGTTTCCGGGAGTCGCTGCTCGAAGTGAGAGACGAGGTTGAAGATGTGCATAGGGTCGAGATCGATGCCGTCATCCGGGACGACGCAGCCATGGACGAAAGCCTGACTGCCGGCGTATCCGCTGCTCGTGAGGCGATGGCCAACGCTGCGAAACATTCCGGATCGCCGAACATCGATTTGTATGCGGAACTGTCAAACGGAACGGCCAAGATCCACGTACGGGACCGAGGGTCAGGCTTCACGGACGAGAGACTGCGGACCCAGGTTCACCGGCGGCTTACCGAGAGGGTCGACGCCGTGGGAGGGACGATCGAGGTCGACAGTCGCCCCGACCAGGGGACGGAAATCATCATCACGGTGGCGACGTGAGCGAGGAGACACGGCTCGGGATCATCATCGTCGATGATCACGACGTGGTTAGAGCGGGAACTCGCGCCTTGCTGTCCGATCACTTCGACATCATCGGGGAAGCAGACAATGTCGACAGTGCAATCGAGCTGATAAAGGAGCGTCTCCCTCAACTCGTGGTCCTCGATGTGAAACTTCCAGGTGGAGGTGGCGCGGCCGTGATCGATGCTGTGCGGCGGGATTTCCCCGAGATCCTGTTCATGGCATTGACAGTCTCGACTTCACGTGAGGACGTGGCCAGGCTCCTCGACGCAGGCGTCAACGGCTACATCACGAAGACGACACTGGGTGCAGATCTTCCCGTCCTGGTCCGGCAGACCGCCGAAGGAGCCTTTCCTGTCAGCCCGGACATCGCCGCCTACCTTCTCGATATTGACGAGGACATCACATCGGACACTTCCATCGATCGGCTGACCCCGCGCGAGCGCGAGGTCGTGAACCTCATCGCGCGCGGCTACACCTACCGGGAGACAGCGGATCGTCTCGGGATCACCGTCAAGACACTCGAGAACCACATGCATCACATCTTCGAGAAGCTCAGCGTGGCCAGCCGTCACGAGTTGACTGCCCTGGCCTATGACGAGGGATATGTCCGACCCGACGACGAGCGCTAGTCAGTGATCAGAAAGCTGCTGACGACTGCCATCGCGTTCTACGTTGGCGGAGGTTTCCTCTTCTCGAACAAACTTCGCGCAGACGCGTTGACACCCCGGCCGGCAAGACACGACTTTGGAGTTTGGGTGACCGGGCTCGACGCGAAAACCATCACTCTCTCGACCGAGAAGCCTCGCCCCGACATGAGACATCCCGGCGTGATCGGTGTGTACTGGGCAGGGGGCTACGGCCACGCCGGCGCAATCCTCGACTCCGCCGAGATGACGGTGACACGAATCTTCACAAACTTCTCGGACAACTCACCACCGCTATGCCGTTCGAGCGAGTTGACGTTGTGTGAGCCGGTCGATCTCGAAGGTTGGGCCTTCCAGTCCGACCCTCGAAATGTCGGTCTCGAGTTCTCCGAAGTGCGGTTCGAGACCCCGTTGGGCCCGCTCGGGGCGTGGATCGTCCCTGCTGAGGGGTCGAAAACCTGGGCCATCCATGTACACGGATTGGGCGCAGCACGCCGCGAGGCGATTCGGATGTTGCCCTCCTATCACCGCAGCGGAATCACATCCATGGTCATCGACTACCGCAACGACCCGGGTGCACCATCTGACCCGAGCGGGCTCTATCGCTTCGGACTGACCGAGTGGGAGGACCTTGACGCCGCCGTCGACTACGCCCGACAACACGGAGCGGAGCACCTCATCCTGACCGGATACAGCACCGGTGCGGCGATCGTCATGGCCTTCACCGAGCGATCCCGGCACTTCGAGATCGTGAAGGCCATCGTGTTCGATTCACCCAACATCGACATGGGCAGCACCGTGCGCTTCGCCGCAGCGAAGGAAAACCTCCCTCTGATTCCCATGAGAGTGCCCCGCTCGCTGACGACCGTCGCAATGGCGATCACCGACCTCCGCTGGGGAGTGAAGTGGGACAACATCAACTACGTGGAAAGTGCTGGACGGCTATCGGTGCCCGTTCTGGTCTTCCATGGCAAGAATGACGAGACGGTACCTATCGACGTCTCCAGGGCGCTGGCCAGAGCCGATCCAGAGCACGTGCAGTTGGTAGAGGTGCCGGAGGCCGGTCACGTCATGAGTTGGAATGCCGATCCGAGCCGCTACGAAGAGCACCTCGAACGGTTTCTAGCGACATAACCATCCGTCAGAATTGGACGGCGGCGGCGGCCCAGTGAAAGCCGGCGCCAAACGCAGTCAAGATGACCAGGTCGCCTTCCTTAATCCGGCCAGTTTTTACGGCCTCCCACATGGCGAATGGGACCGTCGCCGAGCCAGTGTTGCCGTACTCGTGGATGTTGACGTAGACCTTGTCCTCATCAAGACCCAGCTTCTTGCGCACCGCCTCAATGATTCTCATGTTGGCCTGATGGGGTATGACCAGGGCAACATCACGAGCCGAACGCCCGATGCGGTCGAGAACTTCGGTTGCCGACTCGCTCATCCGCTTGACCGCCTCGACGAATATCTTGCGCCCATCCATGACTAGCCGGTCGTAGTCGCCGCTTTCGAGACTCTCCTGATTGAAGGGATGACGGGTTCCTCCAGCGGCGAGAGTGAGTATCTCTGCATGCGCGCCATCGGTGCCGGAGACAACGTCCAGGACCCGGGCACGCCCACCGTCGGGAGCCATCACCACTGCGCCGGCCCCATCTCCAAACAGGATGACTGTCGAGCGGTCCTTCCACGAGATCATCCGGCTGATCAACTCAACCCCGATCACGAGGACTTTCCTGGGCTGGAAGGCAATCCGGGCCCGGGCGACATCGAGCGCCTGCACAAAACCGGCGCAACCACTTCCTCCGAGGTCGTAGGTCGGCACGTTCCGGCACCCCAACTCGTTTTGGACGAGCGCCGCGGTGTCGGGAGTCATCATTTCAGGTGTGTCTGATGCAAGGATGATCTCGTCGATGTCGTCAGGCGTCAGGTCGGCGTCTTTGAGGGCAACAGCGGCGGCGTCCACAGCAAGAGTCATCGTGGACTCGTCGTCGGCGGCAAAGCGGCGTCGCTTGATCCCGGTCCGCTGGGTGATCCACTCGTCGGAGGTGTCGAGACGCTCCGCCCAGTCGTCATTCGTCATGATCCGTTCGGGGACATATCCGCCAAAACCCAGGATGTGCGCCATTTGGGCGAGACTAGGCCGGACTCAACGGAAACGTTGTTGACACCCGGGACGAAGTCAGACGTAGCCGTGCTTCTCGAGCCACTTCATCGAGAAGTACCCGAAGGCTGAAGGGATGTAGAAGGTGACCACCCGGTAGACAACGGCGGCGGCGAATGCGGTTGTCTCATCGATTCCAAAGAGGACCAGGAACGCGGTCAGCACCGCCTCTGCCACTCCGATCCCACCCGGAACCGGCACCACTCCAGCGAGCAGCCCTGCCGCAACTACGGCCGTGAGCGCCTCCCAAATCCCCAGCGATTGATGGAGGCTCAGCAATATGAACCACATGCTGACCGCCAGGACGAACCTCGATCCGAAGGCGCTCGTCAGCAGCCCCAGGGCTCGCTTCGGGTCCTTGAGCACGCCACCGAGCGCAGCAAACGTCTCGCCAATCACTGGCATGACCCAATCTCGGAGTTTCTGGACGCGCCGGACCAACAGCACAGCAACGACTACCAGCACGATGATTGCGAGAAGGATCAGACCCCAGTTGGTGTCTCCGGTGGACAACCCGAAAGTCACGCCGCCGAAGAGAAATGCCAGCCCGAGGATCACCGCCTCGACAATGAGACCGGAGATAGTGTCGATAGACCCCTGAACCAACGACGCAGTGATAGAAACGCCGTATTTTCTGAGGAAGGCCGCCGTCATCGCGATTCGGCCCGCCGAGCTGGGCACAGCAAGGCTGATAAACATCGAAGCCGACTGCAAGATCATTACCGGTCGCAAGGGAATCGGATATCCGACCGCAGCCAGCATCGCGGTCGCCTGCGGGAAATAGACAAGCTGAGCAATGAAGAAGGCCACGATGATCCATCCCCAGTCTGCGTTCTGCACCTCTTCCCATACCGCGGCAAAGTCGATGTCGCCGAGCATGGAGATCAGGAAATATGCAGCAAAGAGCGTCAGGCCGAGCATGAGGACGCTCCTGCCCGTAACCCGTCGAATCTGAATTGGCTCTTCGACCTCGACGCCCGTGACCCGGGCGACCTCGTCGCCGATTTCCTTGACCAGGACCTTGGGCTTCTCGGTCGCACGGCGCGCCCTGGCGCTCACCGCCGGCACCTGGATGTAGGGCAGGACCGTCGCGAGCGTGTCATCGCCCAGACCCGACCTTGCCGCAGCCACGGTTCGCTCGACCCCAACAAGGCGCGCCATGGAGAACAGCAACTCGACGACATCGATGATCCGAAACGACTCGGGAGCCGCCAGTGACCCCGCCCCAAAATCCCCGATCTGATGGCCATGATCAGTAATCGAGATCGCTGTTGAATCGAGACCTCCATGAGATATCGACGCCTCGTGGAGCGACCTCACAGACAACCAGATCGACATCAGATCGTCGTCGGTCATCCCTGCCTCATCGACTTCTGAGAGACGCAGCACATTCATGTCCACCGCCAGAATCGCGAGGTCGTCTTCGCCAAGACCGGCAGCGAGGATGTGAGGGACCGACGCTGCGGTCCGCTCCGCCATCATCGTCACCAGGGCTTCGTGCTCGACGCTCTGCATGCGAGTGAGCATCAGAGACGGCTCGGTGTCCCGATACCAGAGATACCGCCACGTCCTTGCGAAAAGCTGGGAGTCGGTGGCATCCCGACCATACGCCTTGACCTCCACCCTGCCAAACGTCTCACTGTCACCGATGAGCCGACGGACACCCCACGATTGGTCATCGTCGAGATGCAGGTTGGTGACTCCCACATTGAGTCCCCTCAGACCATCTGCGATCGACGCAAGATTGGGGTAGCCGGCGGGAGAGCCGAAGACCAAAAGGACGCCACTGGCTGCGACGAGACCGAGAGCGACCGCCCCGATGGCGCTGCTGGGTAGGCCAAAACCGATCGCGAATCCTGAGAGAGCAACAAGGACGATCACACCCGTTCCGAGTCGACGCATGGGTCGTGTCAGATGGGGAGAGACCGCCGTCAGAATCGCGGCCACCAGGGCGACTCGAAGAATCGGAAATTGAACGGTCGGATCGGCAAGACCGGTTTCGGGAAACACAAGGGGCCATGCATCGTGGATCGCACGGACCAGGACTGTCACAATCACGCCGGTCGTGACGCCCGCGAGAACCATGTCGCGAATGGCGTCGAATCTCTCTCTCCACTGGAGCAGCACAGCAACGAACAAACCGATTGAGTAGACGGCCCCAACCCCATAAATGATGGAGAGAGTTCCCGTTGCCCAGTCGGGGATGGTCCCGGTCAGGTCGGCCATGGTCTGTTCGACGTCGACCACCTTGGCGAAGATCCGCCACGACCACAGGAACACCAGCACGCCAAGTACGAGTCTCCGAACATCCGCGGCGCGACGAACCCTGGGTTGCTCTGTCGTCGCGATTAGGTATCGACTTCGTGCCACCGAGACGTGAGGCTAGAGAATCTTCGACGGGGATTCAGCTTTGGAGCTGACTGGCGATCTCGCGTGCCTGTTCGAGATCCAGGGTCCCTTCGATCCTGACTGTCACGCCGTCGCTGACAAAAAGGAGCGTGTTCCCGGCAAGACGTGCCGAGTCCTCGATGAAGTGACCATCCCGGTCAAAGAGGATTACGACATGTGGGCCACCCTCAATCCAGAAGCCGTCTTCAGCTCCAACCGTCACCGTGGAGATACTGGTGCCCGAAGCAATCGACTTTTCCAGGACGTTGATGTCCGTCTCTGCCTGGAGTTCTGTGATCAAAAGACGGTAGGTCCCGTCGCCTTTCCCGTATCCGAGCGTCACCATCCCGCCGGGAACGGAGGTGTCGAGGAACACCGCGTCCGGTTCCGCGTCGATCGTCATGACCGAGAAGTCGACGTCGCGCTGTGCCTCTTCGAGCGATGACTCCACTCCGGATGGCCGGGTCGCTACCGCGGCCTCAGGCAACTCATCGACCATGGTGATGCTGATCGAGCCGATCCCGAAGAGACTGGCGACTGCCGACCGGGGGCCGGGAAAGGCCATCAGGATCAGGATTGCCGCCGCGGCCGCCGCCGCTACCAACCGACCACGTCGCGGTTTGGGGGCTGCGGGCGATGGATGCGCCGGGATCGCGAATCCAGGTGTTTCCGGAAACTCGATCCACCCGCCGAGATCGAAGAGGGTCTGCTCGAGACGGTCAGACATCAAGATCACCTACGTCATCGCGGAGTCGGCTCAGACCCCGGGAGATGCGAGACTTGACCGTCCCACGGGGAATCCCCGCCGCCTGGGCGGTCTCCAACTCTGACAACTCGAGGAAGTAGCGAAGACCGATGACGAGCCGCTCCTTATCCGGGAGTCGGTTGACCGCCGCGACAAGACGCTGGTCCATGTCGAATCGCTCGGCCTCCGACTCGGGACTTGGAGCGGAGCCAGGGTCTCGTCGAGAACCGGCCCGTGTCTCATAGTGGGCACGCCGACCCTCTGACCGGCGTCTGTTTCGAGCCTCATTACCCACGATCTTGAGAAGCCACGGGCGAAATGGAGAGCCAGGCTTGAGGCGTTCCATCTGGAGATAGGCCTTCACGAAACCCTCCTGGGCAGCGTCTTCGGCATCCGCCGCAGTCCCCGTCACTAGATACGCCACACGAAAGGCGATATCACGATGTTGTTCGATGAGTTCGGAGTAGGCGGCGCGATCACCAAGGCGGGCCCGTGCCGCCAGTTCGGTGTCATCACGTTTCTGGTCTTCTACGCCGACCGCCTGGTCACGACGTCCCCAGACGTCGCGGGCGCCTCCCCATCGCCCAGAAACCGGCCAGCACAGCCATTACGAGCAGCCCCACGCCGACCGCGATTGGGGCCGCTACCGATGTTGGCGGAGACTCGACGGCAGCCAAATCCGGCCCTGGCAGTGGCGCAGGCTTCACCGCCTCAACTTCCACCGGAGCCGACGCGCTCTTCACCGAAGACACAGCCACACCGTAATCCAGCAGGATCGCTTCGATGTCGTAGGAAGAGACAAACCAACCGCCGCGGATCGGTCCGGAGCCCTCTATGCCCTCAATACCCCGCTCCATGTAGATCAAGGGCCCGCCGGCAGCGAACGGATAGAGCAGAGCCGGCATCTCCAGATCGCCCTCCGGTCCCATCTGAATCCATGTCAGCCGGTACTCAGAACCCAGTTTGCCTTCGGGTTGCTCGGTCAGGAGCTGATTCTCTCCAGTGACGACTGATCCCCATACCATCTCGGCAAACCCGGTGGCCTTGAAGAGCTCATGGAATTGATCCGCCGACTCCGATGTCCCGTCACTCTCGAGGAATATCGGCCCGGCAATGCCGGGTCCCTCGATCGTGACCCCGATCACACCCTTGGCGAGGGCGGGGATCGCGATCAAGACGACAAGCAGAGCAATGGATCCGAGCAGCACGCGTTTCAAACATCTCTCCTTCGACTACACCCCCTTTACACCGCCCGCACCCTTTTGGTTCGCGCTATTCGGCGTGTTGATCCGACTGAGATGTCTCGACGTGGATGGTTCGATCACGGTGAAGGTGCCGACCTTCGACCGGTCGATGGTGTGGGTCGTCGACAAAAAGCCGGTCGCCATCGACATGCAACAGGCTTTGGCCATAGGCGTCGGAGAGGTTGGCGGGGGTCAACACATCACCCGGTGGGCCGTCAGCCATCACACGTCCGGACAGCAAGAGGACATGATCGGCCACCTGGGCTTCAGAGAGATCGTGCGTGCTCATGACAACGGTGCACCCCCGCTCCTGCTCCAGGTGGATCACCTCGTCGAGCGCCTGAGCCGAGGGCAGATCAAGACCCGTCATCGGCTCGTCCAACAGCAGCAGATCGTGTTCCTGGGCGAGTCCCTGTGCCACAAAAACACGCTGACGTTGACCCCCTGACAGATCGTGGAGTTGACGATCGGCCAGGCTCGCCACCTCGGTCCGCTCCATGGCCTCTTCGACCGCCTCGCGATCTATCTGCCGAATCCTCCCGTAGGCGCCGGTAGCGGCATAGCGACCCATCGTCACCACTTCGCGAACTGAGATCGGCAGCGATGCATTTACCTTGGTGCTCTGCAGCACAAAAGCGATCCGGTTGGCCACTGCCTCGACCTCGAGTGAGCCCGATGCCGGGTCGTGAAGCCCCGCGATTGCGTTGAGAAGGGTGGATTTCCCGGAGCCGTTGGGCCCGATCAGCGCGGTCACACTCCCCTTCGGGATCGAGAATGACGACCCGTCGATCGCGATCCGGGTGCCGTACTTGACGGTGATGTTCTCGGCGGTCACAGCGAAAGCACTCATACGCAGTTTGAGCACCTTCCAACGATCTCGAGTGAGTGATCGATCGGATCGAACGCGACCGATTCGCTTGCTGCACCTATCAATTCGTCGAGAAGACGCTCGTCCCTCGCAGGGATCTCGATGTCCTCGACCGCTCCGCATTCAACACAGACAACGTGGTGGTGATGTCCTCTCAGCCAATCGGCGATCTCATACCGGGTGACTCCTCTGCTTCCGTGGTGGGGAGCAACCACCCCAGCGTTTTCCAGGACGCCAAGTGTGCGATACAGCGACGACAGGGGAAGGTCGGGCAGCACACCGTCGAGCTCGGCCGCAGACTTTGGGCCGTCACTGGTCACGAGGGCATCGATGACGGCGCGCCGTCCCCGCGTGTATCTGACGTTGTGGTCGCCGAGTCTTGACTCGACCTGTCGGTCGAGGGTTGGTGTTGTCACTAGATCACCACAGGTTTAGTGTTCTCAGCAATAATGATAACGATTCTCATTATCAGTATGCAAGTGAGAAGCGCGTTGAGCGTGACCCTCCTCTTCGTGTGCAGTGGTGCGCGCTATGCGCGCACCACTGCACACGACCGAGCGATAGTCGCATGGTGAGGGCCCTCGCGACCGGTCTGCTCTTGATGTTGGGCGCCTGCGGCGCCCAACATCAAGAAGGCCTTACCGTGGTGGCGACGACCACGATGCTCGGAGATGTGGTTGAGAACGTTGTGGCCGACGATGGAGACGTGGAGGTGTTGCTTCCGATTGGCGCCGATCCCCACGACTTCAGACTGTCTGCCCGCCAGGTCGCTCTCATCAACGAAGCGGATCTCGTTGTGACCAACGGACTGGGCCTCGAAGGCCCCATGGACGACGTCCTCGCCGCGGCCAGCGACGATGGAGTAAACGTGCTCACCGTTGCGCCACTGCTGGAGCCGATCCCGCTTGGAGCAAGAGATGACCCTCACGTTTGGTTCGATCCCCTTCGCATGAAGGACGCCGCTGTGCTCATAGCGGACGAGTTGACCTTGCTCGACGACTCCGTCGCCTGGGCCGATCGAGCCAGTGTCTACGGCAAGGCCTTGGACGTTGCCGACGTCGAGATCCAACGGATGCTCAGCAGCATCGCCGCGCCCGACCGCAAGCTGGTCACGAACCATGATTCTCTGGGCTACTTCGCCAGCCGATACGAGTTCGAGATCCTCGGGACGGTGATACCCGGTGGCACGAGCCTGGCCAACCCGAGCTCGGCTGACCTGGCGGACCTCGTCAACACCATGGAGGCCGAGGGAACCAACGTCATTTTCGCCGAGACGACCGAGCCGACAGCTCTGGCCGAAACCGTCGCAGACGAGGTGGGTGGCGATGTTCTCGTAGTGGAGCTTTTCGCGGGCTCGCTCGGCGGGCCCGGTTCCGGCGCCGAGAACCTCATCGACATGCTGCTCACCAACGCCCGGCGAATCGCGGAAGCTCTAGGTTCCTGATCATGGAGTGGCTTACCGAGCCGTTTGACCTTGCCTTCCAGCAGCGGGCTCTGATCGGTGGCGCTCTGGCTTCAATCGCGCTCTCGGTCGTCGGGACATGGGTTGTGATCCGGGGGATGACCTTCCTCGGCGACGCACTCGTCCATGGAGTCATACCTGGGATTGCTCTTGCCGTTCTCTTCGACTTCAACGTACTTCTGGGAGCAGCCGCAGCAGCGGTCGTCATGATCGCCGGCATCAACCTGGTCCACCGGCAGACAACCTTCTCCGAAGACACCGGAATTGGGCTGCTCTTCGTCGGGATGCTCGGGCTTGGAGTGATCCTGATATCGCGAACAGACTCGTTTAGCGGGAGCCTCACCACCATCCTCTTCGGTGACGCCCTTGGTGTGACGACGACCGACCTGGTGGTCCTCGGAGTGGTCGCCGTCATCACTCTTCTCGTCTCGGTCCTGTTCTACCGCTCGTTTCTCGTCCTGGCCTTCAACGAGCAGAAGGCCGAGGGCTTCGGTCTCCGGCCTCGCTTCTCACACATCGTCCTGCTCGCACTGATCACCCTCGCGATCGTCGGTTCCTTTCAAACCGTGGGCACCTTGCTGGTGTTTGGCCTGCTCGTCGGGCCCCCGGCAACCGCCGTTCTCCTGGTGAAAAGGGTCCCGTTGATGATGGCCCTAGCTGCCGGGATCGGCATTGTGTCGGTGGTGTTGGGTCTGATCATCAGCTACCACGCCGACACCTCAGGTTCGGCGACGATGGCGGTAGTCCCGATCGTCTTCTTCTTCGTGGTCCTCACGTTCAAGTCGCTCACCAGAAACAGACGCTCCCCCGTCGCTGCATGAGTTATGACGTGGTCATCGTGGGTGGAGGAGCGATGGGCTCGTCCACTGCTTACCACCTCATGGCACTGGAGCCCTCGCTCTCGGTTGCGGTGATCGAGCGAGACAGCACCTACGCGCGGGCATCGACGGTCCTCTCCGACGGCAACGTGCGGGTGCAGTTCAACCTCGAGGAGAACATCAAGATCTCACAGCACACCCTCGAGATACTCCCCAAGTTCGCCGACCAAATGGAGACGGCGACTTATCGGCCGGAAGTGACGGCTCATCACCAGGGCAACCTGTTCACCGTCGATGAGGCCAATGTCGAAGCCGCCTTGGCCGGCATGGAGACCCAGTTGGAACTCGGGTGCAACGTCGCCTGGCTCGACGCTGCGGGAATAGCGGATAGGTATCCGAGTCTTGCGTCAAGCGGTCTCGCTGGAGGCACCATCGGCTTCGACGACGGATCGGTTGATCCCAATGGGATTCTGCGGGGATACCGGTCCAAGGCCATCGAGATGGGAGTCGAGTACATCGAGGCCGAAGTCGACTCCCTAATCGCAGGCGACGAAGTCATGCGTGGTGTTCGGCTGGTCTCCGGAGAGCGGATCGAATGCGACACGATCGTCAATGCTGCAGGGGCATGGTCTCCGAACCTGGCCAGAGGGGTAGGGGTGGATCTACCCGTCAAGCCGGTGATGAGAACCGTCTACGTCGTGTCCACCTCCTTCTCGACGAAAGGCCTTCCCAGCGTGTTCCTGCCATCTGGTGTTTATGCCCTCACCGAGGGTGAGCACACCTGGCTCATGGGCTGGTCAAGACCGGAGGATCCGGTTGGATTTGATTTCAAGCCGGCCAACCGGGAGCGGTTCACCGAACAGATCTGGCCGGCACTGGTGGAGAACCTGCCCGGGTTCGACCGGCTCCGAGTGGAGCGCTCCTGGGCCGGTCTCTATGCGGTGAACACTTTCGACGGCAACGCCATCCTCGGGGAGTGGCCGGAAACGCGCGGCCTATACCTGGCTACCGGCTTCTCTGGCCACGGATTCCAGCAGTGCCCGGCCGTCGGACGCTATCTCTCAGAGCAGATTCTGGGCCTGGCCCACTCACTCGACCTCGGACGACTCGGGGGGAAGCGAATCATCGACAACCAACCCCTCTACGAGCACGCCGGAAGACTCATCTAGGCCCGGAACGATCGGTCATCCCAACTCGAGACGCATCCTCACAATGTCTGCTTGATCGGAGATCAGATCCTTGACAAGCCCGGCTCGTAGATCGGAGCTCGGTGCTTCGAGCACGCGCTGCAGGTCAAACGACTGAAGGCCGCCAAGTTGGGCCATCTGATAGGTCGCCGCAATGGGATCGTCAGACAGTTGGGGTGTCTCCAGGCCGACATCGGCGCCCAACTCCGAAAAGAGAGCACGAACCTGGACAAGGGCTTCTCTCGCTTCCGCGACAAAGTCCTCACCGATCTCACTCATCGGATCGTCGCTCAGCAACTCGACACGAGCCGATGGGTAGGGCCGGTCTTCCATCCATTCCAGCACGCGCACCCTCCGCGTACCGACAGTGACGATCGAGACCGACCCGTTCTCATGAGTCGCCGATCCGACCATACGAGCCACGCTCCCTGTTCGGAAATGAGCGTCGTTCCCGCCGGAGTCCATACCCCTCTCAATGAGCACGACACCGAACTCCCTGTCCCGATCAACGATGTCCTGGTAGAGCTGGAGATATCGAGACTCGTATAGCTTCAGGGGCAGGACCGAACCGGGCAACAGAGTCAGGTTGAGCGGAAACATTGGCAGAACCCGTGGGGTCGGCATCAGCGCACGATATCGACGTACCTGCGGCTGTGTCTCGCTCCGTTTGCGCAATTACCCCCAGGTAAGGGGAGAATGGGCAGATGAAGCGTGCCAGTCCGCTCATGGTGGGGATAGTTCTTCTCGCGCTCATCGTCTCTGCGTGCGACGATGCCGCGGTGGTTGCCCCGGAACCATCACCGGATACGACGGTTTCCGACGAGCCGACGACGTCGGTCGACCGGCCCGCACGCTGCGAAAATTCCGGCGGCGAGTCATGGTCGAACGAAGAGTCGGCTTCTCTCGAACTTCTCGGCCAAGAAGGAGATCTCAACATCTATGCAGCCGAGTATCCACTCCCGGGACCAACTGAAGGTCTGTGGACCCAGTGGGGTCAGGGAATCGCGCTCGGCGATGGCAGACACCTGTCCGCGGTCGGGGATCATCTCGGTGCGGGCGGAAACAGCTGGTTCTACATCTATGACGACGCCAATCGATCGTTGACGAGAATCTTTGATGTGCTCTCTATCGTTCCTCATGAGGAAGGCGCAGGAGGCTACGGAAAGATCCATGCACAGATGGTGGTCGACGAGTGTGGCTCGATCTGGGCGGCCACCTATTGGGGAAGTCGGAACGACCTCACCTACGGGAACGGATACGACGGCGATCGCCTTCTCGAGATCGACCCCGTCGCCGGGACCGTGTTAGACCGCGGGATCATCGCAAGCGAGAGAGGAATACCGACGATGGCTATCTCCGCCGATGGCCACACCCTGGTGGCGGCCGCAGTCGAGCCTGAGTCGGATACAGCCGTGGTCGCCTCCTATGACACGCGCACCGACTCGGTGCTCGACGAGCTGGATGACCCACGTCAGATCGGTTACCGAGCGCTGGCGGCAGGCGAGAACGGTGATGTGCTCTTCTCGATCGGGGGAGGTCGTTTGAGTGCATTCGATCCTGCATCCCAAACCGGCAGTGACCTCGATACGGCGATGCCGGGGGATTGGCTGCGGGCAGTCACGGAAGTGCGACCCGATGGCTCGTCTTACGGCGTCACCCAGGACAATCCCCATTTGTTCTCTCTTGCCGGGGACGGAAGTGCAGTGCCCCTTGGCGATCCCCGGGGTTACACAACATCGCTTGCGATGTCCGATGACGGATCGGACGTCTTCTGGATGCCCGATGCCCACGGATCCGCATGGGAAGAGGGAGGGCCGGTCCTAACGCTGAACACCGGAACCGGCGAGATCACCGAGTTGGTGAGACTCGGGCCGCTACTTGAAAGTGCACTCGGACTGCGACCCGGAGGGACCTACTCGATTGTCTACGACGAAGGCCGGCTCATTGTCGGCGTTAACGCGTCGCCGATGGACGACACATCCGGATTCGGAACGGTTGTTCTCATCGTGATCGAGGGCCTTTGAGACGACTCCCTACCCTCGTCGTTCTGGGTCTGATAGTGGTCGCCTGCACAGGAGCAGAGTCGACCGACTCCTCGACATCCACTTCAAGCACCACTGAAGCCGGCATCCCAGAAACGGCCCCCGAGGACATTTCACTCACCTGCTGGACTTCGCAGACAGCCGGAGAGCCCGGCCCGATAACTCTCGACGAGTCCACAGAAGAACTTGGCCTGATCGACCCGCTAACCGGGCTCCATGCGCATGCGTCAGCTTTTGGCGACACCGACGGGGACAACGAGCCGGACATGCTGATTGGCACGTTTGGCGACAGGCCTCCCGAGAACTACCAGGTTCGTGGCGCGACTGGCCCGGCCCCTGACCAGCTCCTCATGTCCACAGCAGGGCTCTCCTCCTCAGACCTTCTGGGCGACGAGTTGGGCCGCACTTCTGGAGGTCTGATCGCGGACCTCGACGGTGACGGGGATGACGACCTCGTGCTGATCCGACATGCTGGAATCAGCAGACAGTCGGTCATCCCATCCCGGATCTACGAGAACGAGGGCGGCGGACAGTTCCTCGCGAGCGAGTTCCTACCGGTGGACTTCCTGGGACGTACGCCCGCCATTGCCGACTTTGACGGCGACGGCTTGCTCGACCTCTATGTGTCAGAAGACAAATTCGGAGACCGGGGAGGTCTCCTGCTCCGCAACAGCGGAGGACTGGAATTCGAAGACGTAACTGCCGGATCCGGTCTCGAAGGAGTCTTCGCACTTGGGGCGACTGCTGCCGACCTCAACGGTGACTCGAGACCGGATCTGGTCACATCCCGCAACATCTTTGTCAATCAGGGTGGAATGATGTTCACCGACGTGACTCCACCGGGATTCGTTGCCGAACCCCAAGGCAACGAAGATGATCCGGCCGGCGTCGCCATCGGCGATCTCAACCGAGATGGCATACCGGACCTCGTGCTTGGTCAGCACAACCGTCTTACCGTCGAGACTGATGCGACCGCACCGATAAGACTTTTCGTGGGCACTGGCGCCGACTCCGACGGCCACCCCCAATTCGAGGAGGTGCTATCAGCAGACTCCGGTCTGACTCCGCTCCCGACCCTGGCGCCTCATGTTCACATCGCCGACATGGACAACGACGGCTGGCCCGACATCATCACCAGCGCTTCGGCATCCGACGGCACCGAACCGGCGATCTTCAGGAGCCTGGGAAGTGGGGAGTTGGCCTTCGAAGCTCCAACCGGTCTTGGTTCCGACCAGTACTGGGTGGGGTCACCGATCGTGGACTTCAATCGTGATGGGAGATTGGATGTCTTCGCACTCGAGTGGGAGCCTTCCATCCCCTCACTCATGTTCCTCGGAGCGGGCGAATCCGGCCACTGGCTCGAGGTATCTGTGGATGGCTCCAATCGCGGCGTCGGCGCTCTGGTGACAGCGACCGATTCGGACGGCAGTCTTATCGGCACTCAGGAGATCGGAGTCGGTGGCGGATATGCGTCCGGGCATATGCCGGTCGCCCACTTTGGATTAGGAGCAGAGACCACCGTAGACGTGACCATCGAGATGTCCGACGGCGAGTTGGCCACCCTGGAAGGGGTCGAAGCCGACCAGCACATCCGCTGGCCGAACGGCTGCGGTTAGACCTGTAATTGAGACGGAAACGCGTCGCATACGACGCGTTTTGAACCCAATTACGGGATTGGGGTCAGCGCAACCACCGGGATCACCCGCGATGTGCCCTTCTCATACTCCGCGAAGTTCGAGTGGCGAGCCGCTTGTTTGGCATACAGCTCATCTCTCTCTGTGGATTCCAGAATTCTTGCCTGCACGCGAATTATGTCTGATCCAACCTCAATGCTCACATCGGGGTTGGCCTTGATGTTGTAGTACCAATCGGGGTGGGAATGGGCGCCAGCTTTGGATGCGAACACGACGTACCGCTCACCGTCGGCGAGATAGTGCAGCGGATTGGTTCTCTCCATGTCGCTCTTGGCTCCAATGGTCGTCAGAAGAAGCAAGCTCTTCCCCTCCCAGTGGCCGCCAACTTCTCCATGGTTGGCACGAAACTCGTCAATTACGGAAGCATTCCAATCAGCCATAGAACGGATCAACTCAATCAGGCAGCTAAAGATTCCAGCCAGTTGACCAGGTCCACTACTGCGGCTTGGAAGTCCCCGCCGTGACCAGAGGCGACCGTGTGAGCCACCTCGTGGACGACGATCCATGCCCGGGCCGGGCGCTCTATGAAGATCGTTCGGGTGTCCGGGAAGTACTGGCCGGAGATCCGTCTGTCGAGATGGTCAACCATCACGAAGTTGACCGGATCCTCTTTCAGATGGTCGAGCAAGGCCACGGCAAGCTGCTCGGCCTCGGAGTCCGGGAGGTATGTGTTGGCGAGACGACTCATTGCCGGGCCGACGCCGGCATTCCGAACACCTTCTTGAACGATGCAGTAGTCGAACCCACACAGTTCGAGCCCGTTGTCGGCTACAGGCAACCGGCCACGGTCAATGATGTTGTAGAGAGGAACGAGTGCCATCGCGATCACCACGATGACCGCCACCCCGATGATGAGACGACGACGCCATAACCGGGGCGGACCCTCCTCGAATGGCTCCTCCTCGAACTCCCAATCTTCGATGATCGGCTCGTCGTAGACCATCAAGCCGGCTCTTCGGGAACTCTGACCACCACTCCGTCGGGCTCGATCCCTTCGAACACCCAGCCAGCGATGACGTCTGCAACCCACGCCGGACTGGTCATCGCTTCGTCGGCCTTGCGCTGGCGAAACATCTCCACATCGTGGAGGACCGCTGCGTCCTGTTGTCTCAGTGTTTGCTGCATTTCCGTTTCGATCACACCCGGGGACACGGCCAACGCCATGGTCAGGCTCTCGGATTCCTCGATTGCGACGATTTCCGTCAGACGATCGACACCGGCCTTGGCCGCGCTGTAGGCACTGAGCCCGGCCATCCCGTAACGGGCGAGGCCCGACGTGATGTTGACCAGGGCACCACGGTGGCCGTCAGCAGCACCTTGAGCGAGGAGTGTTTTCGTCCCGTTGAGGACCCCGCCCAGGCTGACCGTGAGATGGCCTTCCAGCTGCTCAAGAGTCAGGTCGCGCTGGGGGACGATCGGCTCGAGGAGTGCCGCGTTGTTGATCCAGAGATCGATGGGGCCCAGGTGAGCAGAAACCTCCCTCGCGAATACTCTGAGGCCGTCGAGATCGGTGACGTCGACGGATCGGGAGACGATGTTGTCTCCGGCGAGCGACGGCTCGCGGCGGGCGCAGAGACCAAGGGAAGCGCCGCGCTCGGAAAACCTCCCGGCCATACCTGCGCCGAGACCGGCGCTGGCACCGGTGATCACGATTACACGTCCGTCGAGTGACATCCGATTCAATCCCGCGACGTATTGATCAATTGCTCACGAAGCGTCGAGTTCGGCCAACTCCTCGGCGAACTTCTCCAGGGCGTATGCGAATCGGTCGGGGACGACCTCGTCGTCGGCCAGAGCGGCCCGCACCACCATCTGCGCGGTGTAGTCCTGATTCTCCACACCGGCCCGGCTCTGCAACATGCGCCACGCCTTCCGACGCTCTACGCAGAACAGAACCATCTGCCTCGACAGCGCAATGACGTCGCTGGTGCCGTCACCTTTGTCGACGTCGATGTACACCCCGAAGTCGGGCACATAGGCGGGGTGGTCTATGTCGAGGACATGTCTTTGCACGACGTCATCCTGGGTGATGAAGACCAGCAGATCATCGAGGTGGATCAGCCCCGAGGCATCGTCGAAGCGGCGGAAGTGCTTGCGGAATCGGGCTTCGGTCGTGGCCCAGTGCGCCACCGTGTAGTTGTAGTCCTCATGGGTGACGGTGGAGTTGACCCGAGCCCAATCCCGGTTCCGGTTCGGATTGCCGCCAAGGTCGAGGGTCTCTTGATAGGTCTCGCCATTTGCAGGGTTGTGAACGAACTGGGGCATCCCCCGACTGTCTCTGACTCGATTCGCCTGAACTGTCGCCATGCTGTCCGCCACCCCGTGTTCGGGCTGGCAAGTAGTGAACGACTGGATGAATGAAGTGCCCCGATAGTCGAGACCCTCGAGGATGGCCTTGTAGAACTGGGCGGTATTAGCCATCGACACCTGCGCCACATACGCCGAGCCGTGGCCGCTGAGGAACGATTCGGAAACGCTCTTCTTCTCGGTGAGCTTGCCCTGCGAAGCCACCCCGAACTGGTTCATGTCGCCGCCTCCCAGCATCGGAGTCGAATCTGAGTTCTGGCCACCGGTGTTGGAGTACACCTGCGTGTCCAGCATGAGAAGCTTCACATTCGGCCGATTCTGCAAAATCACCTTCGACACGTTCTGATAGCCGATGTCGCCCATGCCGCCGTCGCCGCCGATGGCCCATGCCTTCGGCAGCTCCCGAGTCTCGCCGGCGGTGAGAGCCGAGTCGGTCATGTGGGTCATCTCGAAGTAGTCGGCCTGGGTGATGACGTTCTCGGCTCGATCGAGGATTGCGTTGGCCAGGCGCTCCGGTACTACCGACCTCCTCGAGTGGTCCATGATGAAACTCTCGCCGATCAACCAGGCAACCGTTGAGCCATCCTGGAACAACGAGTTCATCCACGGGTAGGGGTGGGGATTGTTGGGAGGGGTCGATCCGTAGACCGTGTTGCATCCGGTGTGGGCGCCCATCGCCATCACCGACATTCCGTTGGGCAGAGCGCCCTCAATCGCCTGAAGATCGCGGTGGTTGAAGGCGTCTTGACGCATCGTCATCGTCAGCGCCTCCACGATCTCGGCGTCACTGATCTCCCCGTGGGCCTCGAGACGGGCAGTCGTGTCGTCGTCTGACTCGCCGCCGAGACCCATGATGACGTGGGCAACAGCCCTGCGGAACAGCTCAAACTCGGCCGGGTCGCGGTCCCGAAGCGCCAGAAGCTTGGCAACGCCTTCTTGATCAAGACGATCCGCCGCCGCCTCGAGACGATCGGCCTTGGCGTGAAAAAGGGGCCTCATGTATGCCTGGGTGAGGCTGGTCACGGCGTGAATCACCGACTTCTCCCCACAACCGGCGCAAGCACCGTCGCCGGAGACGAGTGCCTCATAGTTGCTCCTCACCATCAGGTGGTTCTTGAGATGGGCGACCTGGGACTCCACCGGGTCGTCAGGGTTGAACTTCCCGAGATACTTGGTGGGAGTGTCGGGAAGCATGTCCAGGAAGTTGGTCCCGCTGACGTGATCGGCGTTGAGCTCGGCAGTCTCGTCGGCCATCTCGAGCGCTTCGTAGGGGCACTCCATCACACACTCTGCGCAGCCCTTGCACAGGTCCGAGACCATGATCGCGAAGAGCCCACCCGTGCCCTCCTCTTTTCGCTCGAGTGAGCGGAAGACACCGGTCGTCTTGTGAAACGCGAAGGGGACCCTCTCGAAGAGCTCCATGAATTGTCCGCGCGCCGCCTCGTCGATCCCCTCGAGAGTGGCTACTTCCGACGCGATCAGCTCCTTGAAAGGTGTCGCCCCTTTGTCGGCAACCTCGGAGGTCATCGTTTCTCGGAGCCTGGCCTCCATTGCGGGCAACTCGGCAACGAGCTTCCTGCGCTGATCCATGTTTACGACATAGGCCTTGGCCGCGGTCTGGAGAACAGTCGCCATGTCCTGAGCGGCATTGGGCAGGGCCGTGTCGGGACACGCCGTGATGCAATCCATGCAGGCGGTGCAGTTCTCGGCGATCCAGACCGGCGTCTCGCGACGTGCCACGAACTTCGAGGCGGTGCGCCCGGTCGCGGCAGCCATCATGCCGACAGCCGCCAAAGGCGAGGCAGGCTGGTCGTATCCCAGACCGGCCCGAAACTCCTTGTCGAAGTTGGAGATCTGAGCCAGGGGAATGTGAACTGTTTGGCCCTCCTTAGGCGACTGCCACGACAGGTCCACCGAACAGGAGTCGCAGGCCGCCAGCGCCGGCTCGCGCATCGAGGAGCGATCGGACGCTTCGACCTCCCCGGGGGGCACGTCCTGGACGAGCTCGAAGCCCTTCGTCATCACTGTCATGTTCGATTCGACGACCTCGTCGCCGAATCGCCCGAACTTCTTCTCGTACTGATTCTTCACAATCTCCCGGAAGCGCTTGTCAGAGACCTCGTAGTCCTCGAGGATCCCCGACACCTTGAAGAAGGCCCCGAGGAAGGCGTTGCCCTGCATCCGAAGCTGCAGGTCCTCCCGGTCCGTTGCGTCACGGGCGATGCGGAAACCGGGGAGTGTGAAGATCCGGATCTTCTTTTCGATGATCTCCTGGCGATAGTGATTCGGGATCCGCTGCCACACGGTCTCGGGATCCTCTTCGGACTCCCAGACAAAAGTGCCCCCCTCGTTGAGACCGGCGAGGGGGTTGGTGTGGGTGAATGCTTTCGGGTCACAGCAGAGCACTACGTCTACGTGGTGCAGATCGCAGTTGACCCTCACTCGTTGTGGTGCGACAACCAGGAAATAGGCAGTGGGCGCCCCCTTCTTTTCCGATCCATACCGGGGGTTGGCGCTGACGTGGAGCACCTCTTTGGGGCGGCCTAACTCATCAACCTCGTCATGTTGCTCGATGAGGTCGTCGCCGATGGCGCCGATGATCTCGCCGAGGTTCTTGCCGGTGGTGATCATGCCCCAGCCACCGATTGAGTGGAGACGGACGGCGATAGAACTCTCCGGCAGGAGTGACGGGGTGCGGTCGGCTTCGACAGCGTAGGGATGATCGATACCGAGGACGAAGTAAGTCTCCCCGTCGGACACCTTCCCGCCGTCCTGGCGTGACCGCTCGCCGATCGTGTACTCGTAGGCGCCGATGATCGCCTCGGGCCGGAAGTCGCGCGAGCCCAGGCCGTAGGAGCCGCTGAGGACCAGCGGCACCTCGTCGGGGCTCAACGCACGGATTCCGTTGTCGTACCCCTCGTGGTACCCCTCGACCCCCTTGGCGAGGGCGGCCCGGATCTCCCTGGTCAGCGGATTGTCGGCAGATAGTGGCTCATCTGTGCGTTCGAGCACGATGACTCGCTTCTTTCCTGCCAGTGCTTCGACGACGGCCGCCTCGGGGAAAGGACGAAGGACGTTGATGTGGACCGACCCGACCTTGGCGTCGTCGTTGTCCCGCAGATAGTCGACCGCGGCCTCGATGTTCTCCGCGGCCGAGCCAAGCGAGACAAACACCACATCGGCGTCCTCGGTGGCGTATTCGGTGACCATGCCGTAGTGACGGCCGGTCAACTCGCCGAACTCGTTGTAGGCGTCTTCGAGGAGCCCGACGATGGGCTCGTTGAAGTTGTTGCGGCGGGCAATGACACCGTTCATGTAGTGCTCCTGGTTCTGCACCGGACCGAGGAGCATCGGATTTTCCAGGTCAACCATCGCCGGGACCCGGCGTCGGGTCGGGCCGAAGAGGGTGCGTTGTGCCTCAGTTGGGCACTCGATGATGTCGTCGGGAGCACCCAGGAACTCTCGCAGGAGATCCGATTCAGCCTTATAGAACGTCCGCTCTAGATGGGAGGTGAGGAACCCGTCCTGGACGTTCATCCCCGGGTTCAGGGCTTGTTCGGTGACTTTGCGAAGGATGATTGCCTGGTCGGCGGCTTGCTGAGAGTCCCGGGCAAAGAGAATGATCCAACCGGTGTCCAACGCCGCGTACACATCGTCGTGGCCGCAGTGGACGTTGAGTGCATGCTTGGTGAGTGCCCGCGCCGAGACCTCGAGCACCATCGTCGAGAGCTTGCCGGGGGCGTGGTAGTACTGCTCGAGGCCGTAGACAATGCCCTGACCGGAAGTGAAGTTGACCACCCGGTGCCCAGCCACGGAAAAGGCGATAGCCCCACCCTGGGCAGCATGTTCGCCCTCTGCCTCAACGGCGATCTTGGTGTTGCCAAAGACGTCCAACTTCCCCTCAGCAAAAGACTGCTGGTACTGCTCGCCCATCTCGGTGGACGGCGTGATGGGATAGAACACGCCCCCCTGAGTGATCCTCGCCTCCGTGTGATAGGACACCAACTGATTGCCGTTCGTCGTGATACGAACGCCAGGAAAACGGGCTCTCGTCATTGTCCTAAACCATACCCCTGATCTCGTCCTGGGAAAGAGAAACTGAGCTCAGCCAACCAATCACAAGAAATCGAAGGGCCCCGGTCTGAGACCGGGGCCCGTAATTGCTGAGTCGAAGTGGAGTTACGGAAGGGTGAAGCTGAACAGCTTGTCGTTCGGCGTCCCTCCGAAGTCCGCTGGATATCCAGATCCCCAGAACACTGACCCGTTGACGATTGATGCACCTGAGGCGCATGAGCCACCACTGGCATAGCTCCAGAGGATGGTGCCGTCGCTCGCGTCGAGGGCATACATGTGACCATCGGCGTCCAACGAACAGGCGTACATCACCCCGTTGGCGACGCTGACCGCGCCATATCCGGCTGAGCCACCGGGATCAGGTGTCTGCCACAGGATCTCTCCTGTCGCCGGATCCAGTGCGGCCCAACCTCCATGGTTGACAGAACCGCCGCCGATCAAGTCCCAATCGGCTCCTGCGTTGTTCGACACAGCGGTGTACAACCTCTCTCCGTCGTAGGCCGATCCCCACATGATCCCACCGAGGACGCCCCCGGGGCCGACCTGGGTGCTCCACACGATCTCGCCGGTCTCTGCGTTGAGCGCCCAGAACTGCCCGCTCTTCTGTCCCACGCCAAGCAGGTCGAGGTTCTTGCCCTTCTGCTTGACCGAGTACAGGATCGGCGCCTGACCGAAGTCAAAGTCCGGTCCCGCCGGATCGGGGCAGTTGCCCGAACCTGGTGGCAGGAAAAGGCATGCCACGGTCCACACATCGAACGGGATAACAGGCCTTGCCCAAAGGACCTCGCCGGTCTTCATATCCAGGGCCATCACCGAGTCGAAGTAGTTCCCGTCATCCAGACACGCGAACTGAGCATCCTCATCGTTGCCGGCGGCTGTAAGGCAAGCGAGGACTGAATCGGGCACCGAGTAGTTGTTACCTGTCGCGATGTAGACCGCACCACGATTGGTATCCACCACCGGGTTGCTTCCCCAGACGGCATTGCCGCTGTAGTCCGGAGACGATCCCGTCGTGGGAACCATGCTGGTCTCCCAGAGGATCTCACCGGTCTTGGCATCGAGGGCCATCATCGAGCCCTTGAATGAACAGCAGACGTAATTCGGAATAAAGGCGGCGAATGCCTCCTCGAGGGAGGCCACCCGACGTAGACGACATTGGCATGCACGGTCGCCGACTGGGTCACAATTGCAAACGGATGATTGCCAACGCTGGTGCTCCAGTTCAGATCAGCCGTCTTTGCATCCACCGACATCACACGAGCTCCGGCAAAGAGCCGACCTCCCTGGTCCCCAAAGATGAGGGCATCCTGATAGACCGCAGGAGTCGTCCTTGAGAAGTTTCCAGCCACGCCGGTGTAGTCATCGGCGATCGACTTCATCCAGATGACCTCACCGGTATCGCGATCTGCCTTGAACAGATTTCCGGCCCAATCGGGGAAGTAGACGTGCTGCCCGTCTACTGCAGGTGTGGCAGACACGTTGCCACCCGTTGTGATTGACCAGTTGACAGCCAGATCCGCGACGTTGTCCACCGAAATCTTGGTTTCTGTCTTTGCGTCGCGGGTGTTGTGGAGATCGTGTCCACCGCTGAGCCAAAGCCCACCACCGCCAACCGCCCACGCGGTCGCCGCACCCCGCTAGGCGCCCTGTCCACTCACAGTAACCAGATCGGACACGCCGAGGTGAGCTTCAAACGCGGATCGCTCACTACATCCCGGCGGCGATGATCCCGCAGCAGATCGCAATCGCCAGGGACACCGGACCCCAATATCGCTCGACCTTCGACTTGGAGGCGAAGTTGGCCAGGGCCCCGAGCGTGAACAGGCCGGCGAGCACCCACATGAAGAGCCTGGCGGTGCCCCCGTTGCCGAGACTCGTGTCAATGACACCACCGGCGTCGAGTACGAACACAAGTATTACCGGGTAGAAAAAGAGGCCGGCGATTCCGCTGGCGACACGAAGACGGGTCGGGAGCACCCCTTCGTGTTGGCCGCCCCAGGCGGCCGCGCCCGCCGGCACACCAAGTGCCAGCGATATCTGAAAGACGGCTACGACCGCGATTAGCACGGCGGCGATTATCGCTGCAGTTTCCATGAGGACAGGACGCTAGCCATTTTTCGGTGAGCGGCAATGTGGGTTGGCGACGGCGGCCGGAGGCTTGATCGACGCCGCCGGAGTTGTGATTAACTTCACCACATGCTGCGGATTCGGAGAACGGAGATCCGAGAGGACCCGATCGAGTTGGGCGACCGGTGGGTAGTCCTCGTGAGCCAGGTCTGGTTTGCGTGGTTGGAAACACCCTGGTTTGGGTGGGGCACCTCCTATCGCCGGCCAACCCGCGTGGAGACCACGGGCCCTAACCCGGAATCCCGCTCGATCCGCGACCACGTAATGCTCGCCAAACTCGCCACCATCCTGGTGTTGATCACCGTGACACTGACAAGGAGAATTCGAAGATGACCGAGAACGCAAACGAAGACGCCACCACCCAGGCAGCCGCTGCCTCCGTCGAAGGTCTGAACGCAGTGTTCGGCGAGGCCTCACCGTCGTCGATCTTCTCGAAACCCGAGAAGTCGGGCGACAACCTGATCATCGTTGCCAGCGCTTGGGAACGAGCCGGAGGCTTCGGGTTCGGTGGTGGGGGCAGAGTGGGTGCCGACAGCGGAGGCGGTGGCGGCGGTGGCGGGGCGTCACAGGGTCGGCCAGTGGCGGTGATAAAGGTCGGGCCCGGTGGGATCGACGTCAAGCCGATCATCGACTTCACCAAGGTCGGGATAACTGTGCTTCTCGGCGTCATCGGAGTCTGGCGGGCCACCGGCAAATCGCGTAGATAGCGAGTCCCGCTCGTGAGTCGTGCTCCATCGAAGGTGATAGCCGCCGCGGTCTCCGGCGTGGTCCTCGGTGGTTTGGGTGGGGCGGCGATCGGCGCCGCGCTCGATGCAATCGGATGGGCGCTCGGCGCAACAGTCGGGGCAATATTTCTCGGAGTGGCCGCCGCCTGGGCGGATGCGAACAGAGTTCCCGGGGAGCCTCAGAGTCTGCTCATCAGGATCGCTTCAGCTGCTTTCATCGCTGCCGTTATCGGGGCGCTTCTCGAGTGGGTACTTCCCCAATGGTCGGCCATGGTTCCGGCAGCGCTGGTTGGGGCAGCTACCGGTCTGATCGGATTCAGGCCGCTGAAGATTCTTCTCGGACTTGTGGTGGGACTGGCAGTCGGGCTTCTATTTGACTCATTCTGGCCCGAGGTGGGATGGGCGGTTCCCGCCTCTCTGACCGTCATCGTCTACCGAACGCTGGCAGCTGTCCTTTGGCGTGGTCGCGAGCAGATTCGGATCATGGGAGAGCAGATCCCAACGGAGATGGTGGACTATGTGGTGCCCTTCAGTGAGGCCACGAAGTATGTCGGCGTCGACTACCTGGAGAGATACGCCCGCACCGTCGGCGCTCGATATGCCCACAACCCACATGACATCGGGATCGTGGCCGACTTCGACGACCTCGCCGGGCCGAGTTTCGATCCTCAGCTCGTCCACCCGCTCGTGCGCGAGTTCTATGAGCACACCAGCAGATTCACGCTCGCGATCACCCCTGAATGGAAACGTTGGATGCGTCTCCCCTACCGGATATATCGGACAACGGTCGCAGCGCGTCTCGGGCAGGCCAACGCTCCCTTCGAGCAGGAGGAGGTTCAGGAGGGGGTCGTCTCATGGATCGACACTATTGACATCGACGACGACGGAGTCGTCGACTTCCGGGCCTGGGTTCGCGCATATGAGAACGGCGAACCGCTCTACGTCGGGATCTACACCACGCAATTGATAGGGGAGGCAACCTATGTGTCGGTCGGGTTCCCGCTCCCCTCCGGCAATTTCACCGCCACCCTCCTCCCCACCAACAACAGGGGCGACGGGCTGCTCCTCAGCTCACACAACGACATGCCCTACTCCGGGCACTACCTGTCTGCAGTCGAGCCTGGCGGTGATCTGACCACCCTTCAGCTCGCCTCCTTTGGGGAGGAGATCGACGTGTTCGTCCAGAACAACGAGCTGGCGACCGAGCACCGATTTTCCCTCCAGGGATCGGTATTCATGACCCTCCACTACCAGATCCGGCGCAAGTAGTCGGACAAACCCCCAGGTCGAGGGACCGTACGCGAGTCCCTATTCGGTGGGTACCAAGCCCTATGGCGTTAGGACCAAGGCCTCTATCAACCAACAAAGGGGTGAGGGATCATGTGAATAGTTTCACAAGCAGCAGAAAGGAAACTAATGACAAAGCGTCTCCAGATTCTGGGCATCGTTCTCGCACTCTTAGGGTTCGGGTTCGTCATCGCCGGAGGAGTTGCATTTGTGCAAGTCCAGGATGGCTATGGAGCCCTTGACTCGTTCAGCACGGCCGAGAACGTCACGTTGAGCTACAACGAGGATGGCAACCTCATCGACCGCGGCACGACCGAAGGTGCCGAGGCGATCATGGCCCTTCTCGTGGATGACTGGGGTTACAACGTCAAAGAGGCTGATCTAGATCCGGATGACCCAGTGGCCAATACGGCTTCTGAGTACATGTTCCAGATGGCAACGGTCGGCTATCACATCCTCCATGGCACGCAGACCGTCGTCCTCGACGAAGCCGTCGAGTACGAAGGCGAGACATTCGCAGCCGGATCCCACGAGATCGTGGTCAATTCGGTCGGAAGCGAAGAGCGCGTCGCCGCAGGCCTGGGTGGCTACTGGACCGACTTCGACCGCAGCCATCCCATTGAGGGCCCGGCACGCGCACAGGCGTGGAGTGGCACAGCCCACGGGTTGTTCGGTGAACTCGGTGTTGGCGTGACCACCCACTCTGCTCTGCAGTTGGGTCTTGCCCTAGCAGGCTCACTTGCGGCCATCGGACTGACCGTAATGGTCGCTGGCTTCGGAATGATCTGGATCAGCAGGTCCAAGGAAGTGTTTGAGAGCATCGAGGTGTCGGCTCCGTCGATGCCACGTCAGCCCTCAATGGCCGACTGACAGGATTCACGTCCGCAAGTCTGCTGCGAGACCCCCACGAGTGTGGGGGTCTCGCCTTGTTGAGACGGAGAGAACGCGATTTAGAGCGAGGTGTAGCCTTTGAGAATCGTGGCACCCATCAACATCGACCTTCAGTACGACCCCGAAATCCCGGCCGGCAGGGCGATGCTCGAACATCTGGTCGGAGCCCACATGTCGGCTCAGGCCGAGGATGAGTTGCTCCAACTTGTCCGACACTCCATGGAGGAGTTGTTGACGAGCAACACCGAGCACAGCATTCGGGTGTTGACCCATGCCGTCTATCGGGGACAGTCGCTGATCGTGAAGCTTCTCGATCTGGCCACGGCGCAGAGTCTGGCGCTGAGCGAAGCGGGTATCGACATTGACGAGACCATCCAATACCGGGACCCGGACCGATTCAGATACGAGCGGCTTTCCCTGTGGCATGCGGCCGCTGACGACGCCCCTCGCTAAGGGGAGTCGACGGCGGTTAGATCAGAGCTGACGTGCGCACCGGACTCCTGGCAAGACTGAGCCTTGTCACCACTCTGCTCCTCGTAGCTTTCGGTGGTTTTACGAGAGGCAGCGGAAGTGGTTACGGGTGCGCCGACCGGTGGCCTCTGTGTGAGAACGGTCTCCTCGGCGGCCTTCTCCCCCGCTGGGAGTACCACATGGTCATCGAGTGGACCCATCGCTGGCTGGCAGCGCTGGTCGGCATCCTGGCGATAGCCACGGCGATTAGCGCCTGGCGACACTTCCGAAATCGTTCCGTCGTTCTGGCCCCGGCCATTGCGGCAGTGCTGGTGATCGGCATCCAGGCCTGGGTGGGACGGCTAGTTGTCAAAGGCAACCTCGCGGCTGACCTCGTTTCGCTTCACCTCGCCATCTCGATGACGGTGGTGGCCTTGCTCACGATCGTGGTCGTCGCCACCAATCGTCCTGGGGACGAGCCAGGGATGCCTGATCATCGTCGGACCTGGACAATTCGTGTCGGTATCGCGGCAATCGCATCCTTTCTACTGCTCATGCTCGGATCCGTCGTTCACAACCTGTATTTCGCTGGATGGCCTTTGATGGGGAACTCTGTGCTGCCTGATCTGTCATCCACAGTGGCTTTGGCCCACTATGTCCATCGTCTGGTGGCCGTAGTCCTCCTCGTATACCTGGGGTACCTCGTCGTTGTGGCGAATCGGGTCGGGCTACCGGTTCAGGAGAGACGTCTGATCGCGACGGCCGGGATCGTTTACGTGGTCAATATCGCCCTCGGGGCGGCTCACGTGTTCACAAAGGTGAGTTCGGCGTTACTGGTCGCCACCCATCTTGGTTTGGCAGGATTGGTTTGGGCGCTGCTGGTCGCCGCCACGACGATGGCGGCCCTCGCTTTGCGAGCACCTGAGGCAGCAGCGCCGACAGACGCTCCCGCCGGTATCTGAAAGGCCGATCCTTCGGCCCCGAAATCTGTTTACCACGCTTTCGATGACCCCGGGCTCGCATCGGGTTGAAATGTCTGAGACAACATTGCAGAGGGTTGAGCGCGACTTCCAGTGAGAATGACGGCGTGTTGCATCACGAGACGGTCGCCATCGTCGACTGGCTGGCAATCGCAACCGGGGTCGCGATTGTCGTTATCCCCGTTGCCGGCTTCGTCTCTTATTCAAAGGGACACCGCTGGCAGGCATACTTGGGATTGGTCAGTTGGGCGGTCGCTGTGGCCAGCTTCTTCTTTGCCACATTCCAGGACGTGGCCAACGTGGTCGCCACGGCTGGAATGACCCTCGTCGTCTTCTATTCACTGCGACTCGCCAGACCGGCTTCACCATGGGCAAAGAGACGATATCCGGGGCCGAAGTACCGGCGGTCGGTAAAGAGATACGGCCGTCTCGACCGCGCATAGGAGTGAGGATCAATCGAGAACCGATCCGCTCTCCATCAAAGCCCGGAGGTCGGCAACGAATCGGGCCAGAGGCGCACCGTCCACAATCTTGTGATCAGCAGTCACAGTCAGGTCGAGCACCTCGCGAATCTCAATCTTGTCATCGATGACTCTCGCCTTCTTGCTGACGCCACCAACGAGGACTCCCAACGTCATCAATGTAGGGAAGCCGATACCAAAGCCGCCGCCGGTTCCGAACATTCCGACCGAGGTGACGGAGACCGTTCCTGACATGGATCGAAGCCAGATCGAACGATCGAGAAGCCAGTAGAAAGTCCTCATCGCAAATGGGACCCGGGCCAGTGTTGGGCCCATTCGGACCAGAAGAGACCCCGTGCGGCTCTCGGTCGGGTCGGATTTGACCAGACGGATTTCTGATCCAACGTCTTCGACACTTCGACGCTCGGCACCACGCACCACGTGTGCAAAAGGAACCGGACCCTCGGGAGTGTCGGTCTCGACCATGGTTGCTATGTCGACTCCGCGGTGGATTACAAGCCTCCCCCGCCAGTCCCGATAGGCATGAACCTCTGGGTTATCGGTCACAGTCCGGGCGACGCAGACAACCACGAACGCGGTCAGGGAAGGACGTGCCGGCATTTTCGCAAGACTGTTCCGGGCGTTTGTGACGTCGACCTCGACCAGCGCGTGGACCGGCGCTCGGCGTTTCCCCCCGCGCAACGCCCCATTTACGATCTTGCGCCGCCTTGGAAACGGACGGACATCGAGTAGAGCCCGCGGTTTCGGCGATGTAGCCACGAGATCAAGTGTCTGATCCCGCGGTGGTGCCGACTAGGGGCAGATGTCACAAAGATCGGGCTCTGGTCGACGAACCCGATCCGATGAAAAGTTACTCCTCGAACGGAACCGGCATCAATTCGAAGAGGTCGACGGCAAAGGCACCGTTGCCCTCACTGAGATATGGGTGACCTTGGGCCAGCGCCTGTGCCGCATCCATATCGTCTGCGTCAACGATCGAGTAGCCGGTGAGCGAGAGCGCTCTCCCGGATGATCCGTCGTCGACGATTGAGCTACCGGCACCGAAGGGCGTGCCAACATCGGTAAGAGCAGGTCCGACCTTTTCCATCCAGGCACCCCACGCCGCCATAACGGCATCGGACTGTTCTTGTGTCATGTCTGAGACGTCGGTGGCGTCACCCTTGTACACCATCATGAACCTTGCCATTGCGCACTCCTCTAGTCGCTGCTGCCCTTTCCACACTACGGGGTAGCCCGGCCTACATCCAGCGTGATTCTGACGGCGGGGGACCTTCGCCTCTAACCTATCGGGACCATTCTCCGTCAGCGTGGAGGACATGATGGAATCAAACGACCTGACATTCGTAATCGTCGGATACCAGGGCCGAAGCACCGCCGGTGACGCGCTGTCGAAGCTTGTCGAACTCGAGGCCGAAGGCCTCATCCAACTCGAGGATGCCGTGGTTGTGTATAAGAACCGTCGCGGCAAGATCAAGCTGCAACAGACCCGCGAGATGTCAACTGGAAGGGCATCCACTTTGGGTGGGGCGGTGGGGCTCGTCATTGGAGCGGCCCTCGGTGGGCCGGTAGCGCTCGCCGCTCTGGGAGCTGTAGCCGGGGGAGCCGGGGCTCGTTTGAGTGATAGTGGAATCAGCAACGCGACCCTTCGGGCGCTCAACGAAGACCTCTCGGCAGATGATTCGGCGCTGGCACTGTTGATCAGGTCGGCAGACTGGGAGGCGGTCCGTGCCCGCATGGCAGGCTTCGATCAAGAGGTCCTCGTCGCTGACTTCGCCGATGAAGATGCCATCGCCGTTGCGGGTGTCATCGCCGACTCTGAAGCCACAGCTGCGGTGGTCGAAGAGCTGTCAGAACCCGACGCCGGGTACAACTTCTTGTTTTTGACTTGTGATCAACACAACTCCCGACTGCCAAGCCCGCCGGGGTTCAGCCTTCCAAATCACGATCGGCTCGAGGAGCGCGGTCTGGCTTACGAGAACTTCTCGGTCTCCACGGCGCTGTGCACACCATCGCGGTCGGTGATGTACACGGGCATGCATGCCCCGTCGAACGGGATGTGGGACAACACCAACATGGCCTGGATCGACGATTTGGATCCGGCCAAGCACACGATCGGCCACATGTTGCGTACAGCCGGGTATTACACGGCATTCAAGGGTAAGTGGCACCTGAGTGACGTTCCGGCTGAAGGAGCCGAAGACGCGTTGGAGCCGTACGGATTCTCCGACTATCAGAGCTTTGGGGAGGTGTGGGGCGCCGTCCACGACGGTTACCGGTGGGACCCGGAGATCGCAGCCGATGCTGCGGCGTGGCTCAACGAGAAGGCGCCGGTGATCGGCGAATCGCAGCCGTGGTTCCTGGCGGTCAATCTGTGCAATCCGCACGACATCATGTACTACGACGCCGACCCGGACGGCGACGTCCAGACGGGTGGCATGTTTGATGCGAGTCCTGAGCCCGACGATCCGCTGTACAGGCAGAAGTGGGAGACCGATCTTCCTGCCAGTTTCGACGACCCCCTCACCGACCATCCAGAGGCCGTGCGTGCCTACAAGCGAACGAACGAACTGGCTTTCGGGGACATGCCGAACGAGCGTCACGACATGTGGCACAACTATCTCAACTACTACCTCAACTGTCTTCGTGACGTGGACCGCCACATCGGAACAATCCTCGACGCCCTGGAGGAAACTGGCCAGGCCGAGGAAACGATCATCGTTTTCACTGCCGACCACGGAGACATGCTGGCTGAGCATGGGATGCGACAGAAAGGAACCGTGCCGTTCAAGGAGATCTGGAACGTCCCCTTTGTTGTCGTCCACCCCGATCACCCGGACCGCCGTCTCACGCGAATGTTGGGCTCAACCGTCGATCTCGTCCCGACCTTGCTCGAGCTGGCAGGGGTCACGACTCGCCAGCGTCATGTGCTCTACCCCCAACTCAAAGGGGAAGATCTGTCGGTGGCCATCACAGATCCCGAGGTGGATGGGCCCCGGGGAAGTAGCGACAACCCAGGTAAGGGATGCCTGATGACCTACGACACTCTTTCTTCGATCGACTTCGAGTTCGTTGCCGCTGTCGCGAGCGCGCTCGTCGACACCGGGGACGACGCCGACGAAGACCAATCAGAAGAGCAGCAAGGCAAGGTGGCGAAGGCGCGAGAGCTATTCGGCGCGGTGCGTCGTGCCGACTTCTCCCAGCGCAACGCCATCCGAGGGGTCTATGACGGTCGCCACAAATTCGTTCGGTTCTTCGCCATCAACGAACACAACCAGCCTGAAGGTCTAGACGATCTCTACGCCGACAACGACGTAGCCCTATACGACCTCATCAATGATCCGAACGAGATGGACAATCTGGCCAATCGAGAGAATCCAAAGTACGACGAGGCCCTCGTCATGGAAATGAACC